>JAABUP010000175.1_pt1 | contig 145035 bp, 264 predicted proteins | sample 5559201 | NCBI WGS metagenome assembly JAABUP01 (sample SAMN10711887, study PRJNA513373) | rock metagenome | isolation source: Antarctica rocks | place: Antarctica | reverse complement strand
CCGACGTATGATCCAGATGAAAATCTCGAGGACAGCAGTGGCTCTGAAGGTCGTCGAGTCGGTGTTCGTGGCGAACGTCGCACGGGCTGCCATACTGTCGGTCGGTCTGCTCTGAAGACGAGGTCGGTCGGTAAGCTCCTCGCTCCTCGCTCCGGGCATTGGACGTCGGCTGAATACGATCTCACACAACAGGATCGACCCTCGATATCACCTCTCGCCAGTTTCCAATTCCAGCTTGGTTTACGTTCGATCTCAAACTCGATCGAGCAACGTTCGTCCTTGGTCACGCTCGTGAGTATGGGTACCGCTCCCGGTCCCGCCACGGTGCTATTATTCAGATTCGAAACTCAAGCTGACAACGCTTCACTCAGCGGTGAACAACATGATGAGCGATACCTCAGCTCTTGTTGAGCGCAAATTTTCGTGGCCAAGGCGGCCCTTATTGAACACCAACATGTCCGGGGAGCAGGAGAAGGAAACGATCTTGTCGGACACCTCTGGCGGCGCCGACCCCACCACTGGATGGCTAGAGACGGTCATCGAGGACCGTTTGCCCATGGATAAGGAGGAGGGGGATGACGAACTCGAGCTTGGGGCGTCGGCCACAAACACAAGGTCCGACTTTTGGATCAGGAAGATGTTGGATGGAATCGAGGTGGTCGTCGTCAGCCCGAAGATGATGGATCGGTTGGCGCCGCTTCGGATGGTGTAATGTAGATTGAGGGGGGTCAAGCATTGGTGCTCACAACACAGCACCGACGGCCAATGAGCGCATCTTGCTTGGCGGGTTAAGTCCGTAGCATGCATTAAGCGAGGTTTGGGATCATGTTAGAGGTACCGATCGGGCGGGGACTTTCGCATCGGTGGACTCGTTGAGGATCGGACATGCAGGCAACCATATACTGGGTCAAAAGCTTGTGGTTGAAATGACCTCATACTTTGTGAGACCAACGGCATGAAAAGCCTTATTCTCTCGCCGTTCCGTCTAGACTTGATCCCTCAATGATGATGATGTCATCACGGTGGATTGGTTATCCCCATCATCCTCATCCAGATGCCCAAGCCCCTCCTGAGGACCTTGAATGAATGCCTCACCTCGATCACGCCTCGCTCCTTTGTAGCCTCAACGTGTTTGGACTAGAGACACGTAGATTGAAAGCCCCAAGATCCCGCGGGTTCTTTGATTCTCAAATCTCGCTGCCCTCCCTTTGCTGAGCATGTCCCATCGTGTCCAAGTCATCACTTGAGGACCACGTCTTTCTTTGCGTTCTCTCGCCATCCTCTGGCATGCTGAGGAACCAACCAATACCTTGTTGAATGCCATCCGACATCTTCAAGAAATGCATCAATGTCATCCCCTCTCCAGCCACTTTGGTTTACGCCTGGTCGTGATGATTTACCGTTTTGGTCCGTGTTTCCGAGCGCAGCGGCTTAAGACCCCGCGACAAATGCATTGAAGATACCTATCATCCAAACCCACAGATCTTGTCGTATCCTTTCGGTCTTCCCCACACCGCATTTCAAGGGATCATTGAGCTGACTGGGTATAGGTACGAGCCCCTACTTCCCCTGATGTTGAAGTCTTGACCGGTTTGTAGGGCTGTGAGTGCCGCTCGTTTGCACATCAGCTCTGAGAGCTATCAGCACACCATTCATTCGCTGAGGCCCGCTTTTCTCTCAGCCGCTCCTGACAGCACGACCTACCCTCATACCGCCCGGTGGTTACCGGCACATCGCTTCCTATTCCGCCGAGCATTCGTCTCTTCCCCAAGGGGACAACCCTCTCGCCGCCTCCACCTCCACCTCTGTGCCCGCCGTCAAGGAGGAGACGACGAGGACATCGACCTCTTCGGCGAGGACGACGGGAAAGACGACCAAGAGGTTGAGCGACTCAAAGCGGCTCGAGTGACAGAGTACAACTAGGCGAAAGCTGCCAAGACCGCTGAGAAGCTCGGGACGGGGAAGAAATTGGAAGTGGCAAAGAGTGTGGTGACGCTGCAGGTGAAGCCTTGGGATGATGAAACGGATATGGCGGCGATGGAGAAGGAGGTGAGGGCTATTGAGAAGGATGGGTTGGTTTGGGGGGCCAGCAAGCTCGTTACCGTCGGCTACGGTAGGTCTGCCCCTTTGAGGATCAGGAAGATTAAGCTGATGGTTGAATGTAGGTATCAAGATGCTCCAAATCGCCCTGGTTATCGAGGACAAGCTCTCGCTCGACGAGCTTCAAGAGGAGATCCAGGAGATCGAGGACCATGTTCAGTCGACCGACGTTGCAGGTCAGTCATCCTTTTTCCTCATCGTGACTACCCCATCGAGGTTTCGCATCGTGTAGTGGACACAAGCGCTGACGAACGAGTGCTTAGCCATGCAAAAGCTTTAAGCCGTTTGGGATCACGCTCGGGAAGTGTGGACCTCGCTAAATGCGATGCGTTTCACCTCGTCAGCAGTATATCCTAATCTTTGAACGCCTTCCGGTGACTGAGCGAAACTCGAGCGGATCTTGGAGAAGTCCGCGCTTCGCTCCTCCATCCTAGCACCAAAAAAATCGACTTGGTCACAGATCACTCATCTCGCGATATGCGGCAAACTGAATGAGAACACTCACCCAATCTTCGAGCTTGCCAGAGGATGATCCATCGGAATCGTTCGTTCACAACACTTTCATCTGTACCTGCACGAACGAACTCGGAGCCGCTTTCGCCCCGGTGATCCCCAGTCTTGTCGTGACCAACAGTCAAGGCTTTCTCTTTGGATTGTTTACCGAGTAAGGGCGTCAAATAATGCGGTTTACCAGTCCAGAGACTGGTTGGTGTTTGGCTAGACGGGACGGTGAGCGGCGAGTCGAGCCATGTCAGCAGTCGGACCCAGGATCTTCTCGGAGGCTCATTTGGAATATGTAAGGGGCCTGGAAGACTACGCGCTGATCCGTGCTGATGTGTCGTCGAAGACGAGGGCGGGTTGAATTGACGCAGAGCAGGTGAGAAATGAGTCGGGGACCGAGACGAGCCATGGATGGACCAGATCACATTGCGTTTGATACAGTTTTGACATTGACTGACCAAAATGGTTGGCAGAGGGCTTATGGCCCATTCGCGGCTCACACCTCACAGAAGGAGCGTTAGAATGGCTGATGCGACGAGTCCCGTTTTACGCACCGTTGGATATGCATATATATAGTCTATGGAAAGAATGACGGAGATCAAGGCGCAGGGCAAGACCCATGCGATAACTAGCATGAAGCCTCATATGTGTACCACCGCTCTCAACGCCTCCCACGTCCGTCCACCCTCTAGTCTATCCTCTTCAAGTTCCCCTCGGATCCTTAACACCTCTGACCTCATTCTCTTCCCCTCTTCACCGTCCATCGCAGCAAAGGCTTCCGCAATTTCGGTCGCAAACGCTTCGTCCGTGCCCTCAACCGTCGGACCGCGAAAAGTCGGCCTACCGATCGCCGAGCCTGAGGAAGTCGATGAGCTTTGGAGCTCAAAGAGGATTTGTCATACCAGTACGAATCTGTAGCAATTCGATGCCGACTTTCTCGACCAGTGAGAGCTGGTTTGCAAGGAAAACCTGGTCCAACGCCATGGGCCAGAACACTTGCGTCACTCGTGAGCTCCAATTTTCCGAGGGGAGGCGGACAAACCCATGGGAACGCCAGCACAGATGGCTTCATTGACTCCTCCTTGCCCTGCATGGGTGAGAAACCACCCGATTGCCTGATCCGCATCATCAGCTAGTTCCGTTTTGATCCGAGTGTGAGGAACCGTACGGGATGCCGCAATATCACCTGCTGTGTCACCCACGAGAAGAGCTTGACCAACCCTTGACCCTTCTCCTCGACAGCCTGTTTGAGCACGGAAACGATCTCAGGCGTGCAATTGCCGGAGACGAGGAGACTCGGTTTACCTCGTTTAGCCAAGACGGAGATAAGTGCAGGGATCTGCGAGTCGGTGGGGGCGAAGAATAACGATCCGAACCTAGTCGAATCTTCAGCCCTGTTAGGAAACATTGCGACAGGGACAGACGAGACATAGGCCACACTCTTCTCACCGTGCTCCTTCCCGACCACATCCAGCCACGATACTGCTTCATCGATGGTGCTCTCGACCGACATCGACGGGGGCAACTGCGCACCGACGCAAAATATCGGCACAGCCTGCTCACGTCTCAATCGTCGTTCCAGAGGGAGACAAGACGCCTCACAGATCCCGCCAAACTCTCCTTAGCAAGGCATGCTGGGGAGTAAACCAGTATACCCTGACTCTCTTGGATATTCTTCCGACCGTCTTGATAGGCTTCGAGCCACGGTTCCACTGCATCCCGTCCAGCTGATCAGATCCCTCTGAAGTGGTGAGAGGGGACGAACCATTCTGATTCCCGATAGTTTCGTACACATCTGACCCTGCATCAAGGCGAATATGAGACAGACAGCAGGGACGCAGCTCACACATCTTCTCACAGCCAGGGATTCTCACGATATCCTCACAATCCTCCACATTCTTCGAAATAACGTCAGTGACCGATTCAGAAGAAGAGAGAGCTGACCCACCTTGACCCAGGCGTGATGTGTGTCCATCCCGAGCCTCAAGTCCGCCATGACGCTCTTGATTGCGGGACGATCACACCGATCCAACATGTACCTGCCCCCTTGAGCTCTGAACAACAGAAGGATAATTTGACGTACCAGTCCATGAAACTCGGAGCCATGGGCGAACAGCACACCCGTTTCACATCCGGCGCAATCCGCTTCAACACCTGAGGCAAGCTCGTGTTCCACAGGTAATCCGAGTACACCGTGGAGACCGTCGTTGGGAAAGTCGGTATGAACTCGCCAGTCACCGAATCTTTGATTTCTTCTCCCTACAACAACATCTTCGCGTTATTGCTCAAGCTCCATGGGAGAGACAAGCCTACCTGCAGGATTTTCGGATAGTTGGTTTCTACATTCGCGATAGCCTCCATCATCAAACCCGGGATCTTCCCAAACTCTGCCAAATATTCTCCATCCTCTTTCCCCTCACCATACCTCGGCGTCCTCAAGCGCTCCAGGGCTGAAGGTGGTAAGCGATAGCGTTCGAGCTCAGTGGTAGCTAGGGATGAGAACTGAGCGGGGATGAAGAGGGTGATCTGAAGGTGTGGGTGTAGGGGGAGAAGGGTCGAGATGATGGCTAGGATGGGACGGAGGTGACCCATCCTAGGTGTTGCATCAGCCAATATTGCGGGCCGTGGAGCAGAGACGGACGTACAGGGCACCCGGGACGAAGAGGACGTGTTTGAATTCTGGCTCTACCATATTCCTGATCCGATCAGATTTCGACGTTGCTGCTCAGGAGATGAGTAGATTGGGTGAATCGTGCATCAAGCACCGTCCCCCTTGCCCAAAGCAAATTCATTCGGCTGCTCGTGCACGTGCGATCTTCCCTCATACAGGGACTCTTTTTGCTCCCAGCTCGTGTAGCCGAGATCGCGATGAATGGCGCTCACAGGATATGGCATGGCGGTGACCACGAAGGGCAGCAAGCGATTTGCATGTCCTCCTGACTTTGTCTCTTCAACCCGTCCCCTCGCGCTGATTGAGTCAGTTCACTACTAGAGTCCCACTTTCCCCATCCTCCACCTCAAGTCTGGACTCGCTTGCGTCACCATCCATCATGCTGACATGAGTATAAACGCTCCCGAACACAATACGGCCGAGGCAGTCGGCGACTACTTACGATCCTACGCTGCCCATTTCGGGTGCCGAGAAACATTGCCATTTTGCAGTGACGATCGACAAGGTCGAGCGCGTGACTCCAGCTGGCCCGGTCAAATGGGTCATCAAGATGCGGGATAAAGCCGGACCAAGAACGGAGGAGTTTGATCGCCGTGCTGGTGACAACGGGACCTCTCAATCGCAAATGTGTACCGACAGTTCCAGGCATGAACGAATTCGAGGGAGAGATCCTGCATAGCATGGCGTATAAAGGGTTGGTCGAACCGGAGATCAGGATGCTGAAGCGGTCATACGGTCATAGGGCGGAACCGTTCGTGGGCAAGTGAGCGGTGGTGGTCGGATTGGGTAACGCCGGAGGAGACTTCGCTGTTGGTCTCTGCCATACATCCGCTGAATCTGGAACTCTCGCCCGCACATGCCTTCTAGCTCCCGATGTTCTAGCTCCCTATGCAGAGCTTCCAACGACCCTTCACGTCGATACTCGCAGAGAAACGTCTGAAGTGTTCGCGCCGAAAATGTCACAGGCTAGGGCTTTGAGTTTATGACGCTTTCCAGCCTCGACACGTCATAGCATGCGCAGCGACCAAGCCAATTCTGGCAGAAGAGCAGTACTCAACACCTGTATAGTACTGATACATGCTTCTACCGACCCCTGCCTACGAGTCCACCTCCATCCCCTCCGACCCACCTGGTCCAGCCCCCACAGGAACCGCCTCAACTTCAACCCCACCCTGATCCTTACCAGCCCCGCTCGTCAGCCTCACCTCCTCCCTCACGATCAGATCCCGCACGTTCTCCTTCGTCCAAGCCGTCGTTCCACTATCACCCCGTCAGCCCCCAGCGGAGCATGGCATCACTCAGAACGGCCAGTATGATATGCCGCGGAGATCCCAGACGAGATGCAAGGGTGTAGCTCACCGTCAAACTTTCCTTAAAACTGCTTTCGAACACCGCCATTGCTGCCAAACTCCCAATGCCCAAGTCACATAGGGGAGTTTGTAGGTGGATCCATGCGCTTGAACCTCCGGTGGAATCGATCCCGCTTACTAGATAGGCCCCGACGTGACCTTGATACCTTGACGAAGTTCAGCATGCGGCGAGCGAAGCATGATTGAGCGAGAGATTTGTGTGGAGCTGAGACGTGACAAGAGTAGGGAAAGGCAGGAGACGGGGTATGACGGTAGAGAGGAACCGTTATGTGTCATCAATTCCACCATTATCCCTTCCGACGCGCTGGAAACAACTAACTTCCACCTTCAGCCTCTCTCGTTCCAGGACAGCTCCCGTCTCCAACAATCACCTATTCGAAGGAGACCTGCAACATCGCTTGTTTCCACCATGCAATCTTGGAAATCCCTCTCGGCTCAGCTCCCGACGGTGGACGTCTCTGCTTTGGGTTTCCGCTTTCGCCACTCTCACCCGGACAAAGGGAAAGACTGGGTCACGTCGGACCCGACGGGATCCTCGAGTACGATCTCTTACAAACTCAATCCGGAGGTGAATCAAGCATTTTAGGTCCCGCGTGGCGTTCCAACGGACCGGGAGAGACCATTCCAAGCTCAGCTTCATACTTTCAGTTCTAATCTCATAAACATAGTGACTCTGTCCATGCATGTCATCTTGAGTCCCTTGAGAGTTGACAGCATGCATAGCTGTACTCGCAATCAAATGTCTTCGCCGGGAAGCCCGTCTGAGGATCTGCCACGTCCGACATAAACACTTATGAAGAAATCCGGCTGCGCGCCTGGTCTATCGCGTCTACAAAGCCGTATTCCATCATTCGTGTAACATCGTGACGCATAATCCAGGCTCCTGCGTATCGACTGAATTCTCGGCTGAGCGATGGACCCGACAAAAGCGCAGACGAGCGCTACATTTTCCCACCTCAAAGGTCAAAGCGCCAACAAGGTGAGTCTCTCCACACCTTCCGAGTCCTCGCTAAATCCTCCTAGGCCTTCAAACGGCAAAACCTCGGATGTTGGCCATCAGACATTGCCGGTAATGCCATGCCAACAACCTGGGATCGGGTCGGTCGTCCTCGTCATTGGTGCGGAAACGGTCGGGAGGGATGGCTTTGCCGTGATATTGTTGCAGTAGAGGGACTTTGGCGTCGAAAACGTGCACGTAGTATACTCCATTCTAGGGAGACGTCAGCACTTTGCCTGGATCCCTAATGACTACATACATTGTTGTAGAAAGAGAATGCCAATCCATCGAAGTAGTGGTGAAAAGGTCTCCAGAGAAGCACGCCACAAGATGGTGCAAAGATCACCCGATCGCTGTCCGAACCCAGGATAGTGTTGTATATCTGCGGGAAAAGGTAATCAGCCAAATATTTTGGTGCAGCAAGCTGCCAGGTTCGAGCTCACATCCGGTTGGCTTTGCGGAGCAATGTGGCAGGCTTGACAATGCCTAAAATCGTAATTCGACAGGAGGCATTGGGAATCTCGGACTCCAACGAGCGTTCGAAATCGAGACTGGGGAAGATCAAGATCGGTCCAGCCTTTCCTTTCCTTACTCACCTGCCGATATGTACTGCGACTGCTGTGCGATCTAGTGTCGGAACTTCCGCCTTCCGTGGGAGGCCGAGTCATGAGGAAAGTTCGCGGTCCTACAGCATTTCCGGGATCCTCAGTCTTTCCTGCTTGTACGTTTAGTTGCGCATGTATGATTACCGCCGGATATCCTCACCCTCGACGACCAACCGGTAATAGCCTTCGATAGGTAGTTCGGAAGGGTCGATGGATTTCGCGTTTTGGTTGATGACGGTCCAGGTTTCCGTTTCGTTGAAATCCAGCAGTTCCTTCAAGACGTAAAGGATGTAGGTCCAGCTATGGTCTCCTCCGTGTCGGAGAAATTCGAGCGGAAAATGCGCAATAGAAAGTCCAGACTGCAGTTGAACGACGATGTTGGCGGTCGATTTCCATTGTGTTGTGGCCAGCGCATACTCCTGCGTTTGAAGACTCGACATGATGTGATGTTGCTCGAGTTTAGTCGAATTCTCGGGAATCCCGGGCGTTTACCGGCATTATCTTTTTGGCTTAAAGGGCGGCCCAAGGTGTGGCATTTTAGAAGCCAATTAGGCGTCGTCTTTGAGATCGAACTCATAGCTCCACTTTTGAAGATACAAGCTTGAAACCACCGACATTCGACGCACAGAGGCCATTATATCCAACTTGGCTATGTCCGCTGCTCAAAAATCCCCTGCTCGCCGTTGCTGGGTCCTTCAACCTCATCCTTCATCCCCCATCCTTCAAATCCCTTTACCTCCCATTGCCCGTGCCAAGAAGCCTCGAGGACCTCCTAGAGCCTCAAGGAACTCCCCAGCTGCTGTTTGGACCACATCTAGACCTTTGATCAATCCAGCCTCATTGGGATACAGACGGAAACGCCCAAATCCCTTCGTCCCTTCACCTCATCATCGACTGGCTTGGTATGGGTGACCACTTTGAGTGCTTCAAATTCGGTATGAAAGCGCAAGACGCATTGGCAGGTGTCTAAGGAGTGTGAGACATGGATCGAGGGCCGCGGATGCTTGCCCATTCGCTCTGCGCAGTCCATACAGAACAAGGTACTCCCTTTCCCTCCCGTTCTTCTCTTTCACTGGCTGATCTACCTTAAGAAATACGCTCTAGGACCAGGGGAAGAAGGCTCTTGACTGGAAGGACTGCACTGGTAATGGGCTGCTCAATCAGGCTCATGACATTGAAGCCAGAGGGGAAGCCGAAGCAGATGTAATGGGTACGCAACCTCCCTCCTTCTGTATCATTCCTATCCTTCCTAGATTGTCTCCTGATGTCTGTATAGCCGAAGTCTACCGCCGTAGCCCCGCATGGGACGGGGTCGACCCTACATACCTCGATAAAGAGGTTGGCACAGCCTCCTTGCAGTCAAATTCAACCCGCGAGCACAATCCAACCCTTGATGCCTTCCTACCTTCTCCTCCTCTCCCTTCGTCGCAATTTAGCCAATCCCAAGGGCTACAGCTCTTCCCTGGTATAGGAGACGTGACCCCTCGATCGCGAACGGCCTCGCCAACCCAATCCGAGCAGCAAGAAGAGGATGAAATCATCGAGCTTTTCGGTCCAGCTCCAAGCGTTTCATCATCAGACAGGCTCACCACTCTGTATATCTCTAACAGACACACCGGTGAAATTGCCCAGGCTTGGGTGGTGTCTGAAGCTGATATTTGAGCGGTCAGGGGATGCTGCACGGAACACATCCAGTCCTGCCGCAGTAATTCAGTCTTCTACCCAAGCCTTATCGGATGCACAACGCGAATGGAGGGAGAACAAGGAAGAGGCTCTGTGGCAAGCAGAGAGGTACAGGAAGGAAAAGCTTGGCTGGGAGAGGGGGAAGGTCAAAGCTGCAAGCTTTGAGGCGAAGATGAGGGTGACGGAGATGTTGAGACGAGCAGATACAAGCTTGGAGTGGGAAGAGGCGTCGAGGAAGGCTGGTGTAATGATGAATATGGTCTAAAAGTAGTGAATTACATGCTCGTAAGACGTACTCATCTAGATTTATTTCCTCCTCCTCAAATTCGAGCATTTCATCCACCAACTCTCCCGTTGTTGATGCGACTCAATCATCTCTGCCCTCCCTTGCCTCACCACTCGTCTCCTCCGCATCCACCGCTCTCGCTCCATGATCTTCTCAAGCTCGGGGCGGATGTAGAACGTCAATCCAGATCGATATGAGGATGTTATGCAGTATACAAGCCGCCTGTATCGTCCCATGGGCGCGTGCTTCGTCCCTCTTGCTCTTGACCTTCAAGCGCAGGTATCGCAAGCTCGCCCATCGCCCTTTGAGTGCGACAAATGCATGCTCCACTGCGACGCGGGCAGCTGCAGCATTATCATTGAAGTAAGCCTGCACAAATCAGCTTCGGCTTGACCCAAAGGTACAGGCACACACCATGCATGCAAGTGCGCATCCCCTCGCAGCTGTTTGCACATGGGGATGATATTGCGTGTACAGGTAAAGCGGCGGCGTCGGCAAGGAGCCATTCGCCGTCGTCGAAGAAGCGCTCTGGATGTGTATGAGGCTGCATTGACCGTTGTACTCGCTGGTCGCTCGAGGCTGCTGAATATCCCCAGTGCAGGTAATGAAAGCTCTTCATATCGTCAACGACGGCGACAACATTGGAGCCATATCGTTCCTTGCGACTGTGAAAGGAGCCTGCAGTCTTTGAAGGGCGGGGCGGAGCGTGTTCGAAGTCGATATGACATCCATCAATGTATCCCAAGCATTTCGGTAGTCCCTGGATGGATTTGATGCAGGCTTTGAGGTCGTATCGCTCGTCCAGAGGAAGCCAACGGATGTGGGAAGGGAGCTGCCGAAAGATAGCCTGTCAAACAGCCTTCCCTCTGCTCGTACCTCGTATCCATGGGCTAGCAGGTGGATGAAGAAAGCAGGCTGATATTTCGGATGAGCCTGGGGACGTCTTCTGGTCGACCTGTATTCAGGATCCCTCCAAACCGTTGGATGACGGGAAGGAATTCGGATTTTGTCATGCGAAGGAGGAATCGGAACTCATCATGGGGCGCAGAGAGCAGTGAATCAATGTGATAAAGCGCGGTGTTTGAAGGTTCAGAAGCAGCAGCAGAAGGTTCGGGTGGCATTGTTTCTTGACGGATGCTTGGTGAGGCGGGTTGTCAATCTTGGCCAAAGGAGTGGGCTCAAGGAGGGGGATACATCAATTTCCTGATCGGCCAAACGTCATCTTCATTTGACGAGAGGATCGTGTGAAGACGCTGACGGCTGGCTATATTTTATATTCCCTGAAGACAACGGCCCTGAATCGGGAAACACACGTATACCCGCAGCGCATGCTCCCGGTTTCCGGCTCATGGTTTTGGGGATTCCCCAAACTTCATCCCACCCGACGTCCTCTTGCCCCTTCTTTTCCAATCTCGCACCACGGACCCATCTAGGTATATGCCATCCGCTTCATTCATCGCCACACGATGCGGTCCCTCCAACTCCTCCGTAGCCGAACCAACAACGATAACCTAGGAATTTCGATCGAGCAGTACCAATCCCCAATCATCCTGTACAATCAGAGCGGATACAACATTGACGATGCCGCTCAACGTGCGGAGGCCGCTAGACTGAATCTGGCCGTTACCTTCAACTCCCGGAGTCCGAAGCAGATCGGCGGATTGAGTCTAATGAGGAAGGTACTGTTGAAGAGAAGGATCCCGAACTCGAAGAAATGGGGAGAATGGGAGACGGTGCAGACTGAGAAGGCGGAGGTGGTGGGGAATTGCGAGGTACTCGGAGGTCAAAGGTGAACGGCGCCTCTTCTGCGTATGACCTCACCTTCCTGAAGTCACCTCGATCCTCGTCTTCCCGGAATCGTTCTGTTCATCACGCTAACCCTTTCTGATCCAGATTTGAATGCTCTTTACCTCTCCCTCATGGCGTGCCCGAAAGCCGACAGACCTACTATGATCAGGTTGTCCACGTCATCTCTGCGATCGTGCACGACCTCGCCCCATCCTACCTGACCACCCCTGCTCAGCTCAGAATCGCAAATGTCAAACAGAGTCGAGCTCAATCCTCCGCGCCGCCATCTTCCGGCCGTGATATATACCATTCATCTTCCACCTCCCGTCGTCTCCGTTCGTCTCCTCTTCATCCTTCGTCTGATGATCAGTCAAGCGATGATGGACCCTCATCACGAGCTCCCGTCCCGATGGAGGGAGACCTCCCTTTCTACTACGACCCCGCGAGTTTACATGTCAACAAGCATCACGACATCTTGGCGAGCTGCAGCCAGATCTACGAGGTCGCTCGATGTCCGACTTCTCAGGGAGATGTACCGATGCTTGAATGGGGAGAGTCGCTCAGGCTGGCGGACTCGGGGAAGGTCAACGTGAAAGCGTCTAGCGACTTGGTGAGTGTGGTCACTGTTTTGCTCCTGGTCTTTCTCGCACGCCTTCCTGTCTATCCGCGATCTTGACGGAAACAGATCCTCCCTACAGAATAGCATCCAGTCATCTCTCTAGTCCCGCATATTCAGTATGCATAGTTCCCGCTAACTCGCTCAGTTTGTTCTCGGCTCTCGCATCGACTTCTCGGTCGACTTCCAATCCCTGACTCCTGACACCACCGTCCACGCAATATCCGCCAAGCTCATCCAAGAGACCGCCACGCCGGTGAAGACGGCATTACCCGATCTCACCTCACCCACCACTCAGACCCCGTCTCGCACCCTGGCTGCCCCTTCTCCAGGCGATGGCCCTTCTCCCGATCGACGCTCTCGTTCCGCCGTCTTCTCTCGCCTATCGACCTTTTGGATCAACCTGAAAGAGAAACCACCTTTACCTGAGACATCCATTCTGGATGAGTTCCTCCTCTTCACCGAGGGCGAGGATCACATCATCGTCTCTGACGGGTTTCAACATCGTCAAGGCTCGTCCTTGTGGCGCGGGGAGGCAGGCCGAATCATCGATAGCGAGCACCGGGACCCCGATCACGTGGCTGAGCATCCCGAAACAGTGTACCTGGACGATTCGAAGGCGTCACATACTGCTTCAGAATCTATCGAGCGGACGACCAGTACGATGAAGCTTCACCGACGAGTTCGCTTACCGTCCGAAGTGAATGACGCGCACTCGAGCTCCTCGACCTTGAGCCCAGCTCTGGCCAAGGTGACCCATCGTGTGGAGATCGATGTGATCTACTCTATCCTCGGGCAGGATCAACGGGGAAAGCCCATAACTTCCGACAACAACAACGGTAGAAGCGCTCAGGAGGGATCGGTGCGCCTGGTCCGAGGGCTTTTCGAGATCGACCTCGCATCTTGCTCCATCACTCGCTCAATCATCCAGCCACCTTCGTATCCGTCCCCCGCGATCGCCACTCCCCGCATGACATCTCTGCATCGTCGACTTAGTACCGCCAGCACCGTGACGAGGATGATCCCGACCCCCTTCAGTCCAGTCATGCCTCACACCCGCGCCTTCCGAGCGAGTAATCACCGGACGGTTGGGAGCAAAGTCGTATTCTACGAAGAGGCGCATGTGAGGGAGGCTCTTGAGAGGCACAGGTCGGAGAGACCTGATTGCGCTTGTCGCTTGTGGGACGGGAGCAGGGAGAGCGAGAGACTGGACCGGTGGATCAGTGGAAGTGCCTGAGACACGTTGGCAGCGCACCTGCTTTGAGGCGATTTACGTCGCTGATGACGTATCGCCCGTTGGCGAAGGGCGGTTTTGCCGCGCCAGGCGGCCGGAAAACGAGCCATTCACATTCACTCCCACCCTTGAATCCGAGGCAACTCGTTTCTTCCGCTCAAGGCGACATAGGATCCGAGGTGCCCGAGGCGAAGCGTGATCGTCCGGAACTCATCCCTATGAGATCTGGAGAAGTTGGGTTTGGCCCCGAGTCAGCCGCTCGACTATTCGATTGTTCAAAACACCGCCAGAGCCGCTTACAAAAGTCTCGTGACAATCGCCCCTTGGCACTCCAGTGGAGAACTCGTCACTTCAGCTGAACGTGCAGACGCAATGCTACACACTTCGAAACTTATACGACAGCTCGGGACGGCGAATGGCAACTCCAGGGACGGCGACGGCCGAGTCCCGGAGCGAATGATGCACCATTTTCGGGCCGATTGACGGGCAGCCTCCAGTCACGGGATTTCAACTATGCCGGTGACCGGCTGTTGTACCTCCCCGGCAGGTTACCCCGATCGAACGCAAGGGACCGATGGGTTCTGAGCGAGTTCGACATGTCGACGAGAGAGACCACGCGTACCTTGTCGGGTCATACGGACAGGATCAGGTGGCACGGGTACAGCCCGGATGACTCGATGATCGCCAGACCGTGGCTTGGGATAAGACGATCCGGATCTGGGAAGCCGACACCAGATCCGAACGGCACGTCTTCCGTACCGGAGGTCGTGCTTGGTCTGCAGAGTTCAGCCCGGACTCGAAGAAGCTTCTCGGTACGTGCGGGGACGGTATGGCGTCTACCTGAGATCTGGAGACCGGAGAGCGAGTGTGGAAGTATATCGTCGGAGAGTACCCTCTTGTCATCGCTTGGTCATGCGATGGGCGATACGTGGCATTCGGCGGCTCTCGGCGTGGCAGGATCCTGATATTTGATTTGACTTTGGCGACGCATGAAGAAGAGGCGACACCGATACAAGGGAAGATACGTGGTGTGGATAGCGTGCGGGAAGAAGTTCGAAAATCGCAATCGAAGTACGTGTTTGTAGTCAAGAAACTTCGTTTCCGGCCCCAATCTGCCGGTCGACATCTGCTCGCTTCCTCCAGGAGCTGTGATGCGGGAGTCGAGGTCTACGATCTGGACAGTACTATAGAGTGGCGGTTCGCTCCCTCCGACGAAGAGAGTTTGAGGGATGCCCGGGGTGAGGTATACGAGGCGGGATGGGGCTATGGGCCATGTGGAGAGCACGGGACAGAGGGTGACGATCATTGGTGATGCGATCAGGGTGTGGGATTTGGAGGGAGATCGTTCGTAGAGATCTGTGTTGTAGAGGTTTCGGATCTCGTGCCGGGCTTCATTCACGTTGGTCAGCGAGCCTTTGCGATCAGACTCAAGAGGCGGGCGTTCCCCAGGCTGGGCATTGCCAAATCAACAAGGCGGTCGATGATGTGAAAGTCGGCGATAGCGACGGACAGAGCGGAAATCCTGCTTAGCCTGTCAACCGAACAAGGGGACCTTCTCGCTTCATGTCGCGGCGATAGTTCATCCTTCGCCCTTCAATCGTCATCCAACAATGATATCTCCAATCAAACCACGTCGCTGTGCAGCTTTGAGTGACAGCCGCCTCACCGATCGTATCAACCGTCGCCAAGTCTTTCGAGGAACCGATAAACCGGCTGAAAGCTTAACTCTTCGTAGACTGTACTCAAAGTGTGTGATACCCGTTTTTTAAGATGGCGAGATCGCTGAGATGGGCCAGTTTCTGTATGATAATCACAACGAGATCCGACGACATTCCGAGAGCGAGAGGAACGGGTCATCCCGTCGCCGGTCACTCTGCCATACAGTTTCAATCATGACGAGCTCGAACGTCTACCAGCATTTTCAATCGCCGTCGGTATCCTCGGGTGAATTTTGCGCAAAGTGTCACCGGCGGACATCCGCGATGACGATTGGCCACAAAAAGAATGACTATATTTACCCGCGATTCGAATCCCACTTCCCCATCCGCCGCCCTCGAACCTTCCACCCATCCATCTTCGTCACACTACAACACCTCTCACCTCGAGCATCCATCACCAATGTCCGGTCTTATGTCTGACGCCAAGAAGATGGAGTCGAGTCAAGGCGGAGGCGACAAAGCTGGCGGTGGCGGTGGTGATCAGGCCGGTGCTGGAGGTGCTTCAAGTGGTTACGAGGGCAAGGTCAACAGTGGTAAGTCTTGCTTCTTCTTTCCCGCTCCTTCTCGCCGGGAAAGAAGGACTCTGTTGACCCATTCTCAGCTGCTGACGGCGCTATGCACAAGGAGGGCGTTCCTCAGTCGGCGGATAGCTCCGTCAACAAGGCGGTCGATGGGGAGATGAAGAAATCGATGTAAAGGAGGTGATGAGGGATCCGATCGATAGAGGAGGGAGAAAGTGAATACATAGGCAGATGAATTTGAATGCCTGGAGCTCCTTCTCGCTGACCAAGAGTTAGTCAAAAAAGTACCACCGAAGACAGGTGTGACTCCAGCTCAGTCTCGATAGGCGCCCAAGCCGGGAGGCCTATTTCTGTAGTTTTCGATTGGGAATCGATGTCCTGTCCCACCGTCTACATCCCACCGTTTCTTGTCACGTACACCACGCAACATGAATCGTTCTCTCACCTCCACGCTCACCCTCCGATCTCTCACAACCCGCTCCATCTCGACCTCCATCCCTCGCCTCTTCCCTTCCAACCCAACCAACGCTCCCAACGCCGAAGCCGATGCCGCCCACCTCCCACGCGACAAACAAGGCGCCGATCCGAACTCTCAACCGGGTGGATCAGCACAAGGTACTCACACACCCTCGAGTCAGACTCCGAGCGGTGGACCAAGTGAGCAGAGTGGGTTGGCGGACCCGGAGATACCCAAGGAGGAGGCGAGCAAGTACAAGGGGGGGATGACGAACGGGAAGGATGGACCGGCGAGGAATTAGGTGAGTTTCACGATGAGGCCTCTTCGTCATACTCGGAGCTCCTGCACTCCGCTTTATCGCAATGCCCTGTTGCGCAGCGGGAGATCCTTTTCCAACATCCTGCTTATCTCACACCCCCATCGATTGAACGGTTTGACTTTACGGAACAGAGATGATATCCTATGCAGGGTGCCGCAACGTATCTCGTCTCACTGCTTCATACCCACTCTCTGCCCATTCCCCAGGGTAGACATGCATCCACTCGAGGCGATCCACAAGGAAGTAGGCACATCCGACGCATTCAAATCGATCAGTACAGCAAGGAGAACAAACGGAAGATCATGCATTCATGCTTTCACGAGGAGCTCGATTCGTACTTGCGGCTCAAACTCATCCTTCGCCTGAACCGATGAAGGCACTGGTGGTGGCCACCTCGGATCCTCCTTCCACTCCACATCGTACCCCTCTTCCCCACTCCCTACCACCTCAGCCACACCAGGCACTCCACTCTTGCCTCCACGTTCGGCGGTACCGCGATCTCCACCTTCAATCTTCCCACCCTCGATCCGCCAGTCGCATGAGTATAGTCCGTAAGGCGAATCGAAGCTCGTTAAGATCATTCCAGATTCCGCCAGGTCCGATGTGTCGGGCATAGTTTGTTCCGCAGTGTTTGGGGGATCATTAGGGAATCTCGAGTTACTTCGGGCTGCTTCGGTGTGCTGTGCGTTCTCTGTTTGCGGAACTTGCGAGAATTTACCCTTTGTAGTCCAAAGTGCGGAAGCCTTCGTTCAACATGGTAGAGTCAATTTCTCCAATGGTGGCGGTTTCACAGATCAGGCGCGGTTGGGTGTGCATGACTGAAAGGAAAAGGAAGACAATAGAAACGCAAGACTTGTCTACTTTTCTACCTTCATGTCTTTGATCTGGAGACATCCAATCTTAGCTGGAGTAGGATGTCTAGTGAGTCTGAATTGGGTCATAACAGACCGTACCATGAGGACGGCTTGACTTTGATAAACTGATACGGATAGAAGACGGATGAGTGCTCGTTGGCATGCGTGCATTTTTTGTACGTCCGCTAGAGTCAGCTCTCACTTCTGCCCCGACAGATTGACGCAGGCAGAGTTCTCAGCCTGGCGAGTGCTACTCTATGCATGTACATTATACTCGTACTGTCATCCTCGCGGCGGCCGACTCTGCGTCCATCTGTATCCGTAGCAGATCTTGTCGGCTGATACGCTAGCATCGGAGTCAGCTGATATTGCCTGCCTCATACTGCAAGATCGACTTACTGCCTTATCACAAAGACTCCGGAAAGCAGAGCGGGGATTGTCGAACAGTACCAGTGGTGTGTCAAACTGTGTCATCTCATTAGCCGAGATTGACGAACGATGGAGCCTCTTCACCTCTACGACACTACCTGAGTCCAGCACGATGACTCGATCGCTATATGCCACGGTTTGTAGACGATGCGCGATGGAGATGAGCTGAAACATCAGTCAAAGGGCAGTGCTTGGAGCTCAATCATGCTCACCGTGACGTCCTGGAACTCCGTCTGAACTATCCGCTGAACTAATTGATCTGTCTCCGGATCCACCGAAGAGGTCGCCTCGTCTAGCAGGAGCAACTTGCAGCCTCTAGCAAGAGCCCTGACGAGAGCAAGAAGTTGTCGTTCCCCAGCACTGAAGTTTGCACCTTCATTCTGCACCATTCCGTCCAAGCGGAACTTATCTCGCAGACTGTGAGATGCCGCAGATTGATTATGTATAAGGTTGAGGGCGTCATTGAGCTCAGCATCGGTCTTGGTGCCAGCGGGGTCGATGTTCTCACGAACAGTACCGCCGAAAAGGAAGGCATCTTGGGGGATGATCGCAAGATTGTTCCGCACCGTATCCAGTCCAAGATCCGCAAGAACCAGACCGTCGACCTCGATTGACCCACCAGACAGCTCGACAGTGCGGAAGAGGGCTTGGGCGATACTGCTCTTCCCGGCACCTGTTCGTCCGATGATACCGACCTTCTCTCCGGGTTGTATTCGGAAGTTGAGGCCCTTGAGGACGAGCGGAAGGTCATGGCGGTAGCGCATCTCCACATCCTTGAAGACGACCTCGCCCTTGCTCGGCCAATTGTCCTGCGGGTCGTTCGGAAGGCTTGGCGCGGCTTCGACTTGGAGCTCATTGTAGTATTGGACACGCTCGACGTTGTTCATTTCTTGTTCGACTTGAGCGAACAGTTGCACGAGCTGGGAGAAGACGGAAGCGGAGGCCAGTGTGTAGGTCAGGACGACACCAAGCTTGGACGGGCTGACCGTATTGCGGAAGATGGCGCCAAAGATGGCGACAAGCAGAACTAGGGTGTTGCTCATGAGATCAAGTCGGACCCCTAGCCACCTTTGGATGGCGATGGTGATGATGTATGCTTGACATTCGACATTGACTGCCACTTGCAGTTTCCTCTCAAAGTTGTCCTGCTGGCCAAATGCTCGGATGACCGGGAGGCCGGAAAGCTGTTCGCCGAACGAGCTGTAGATTGCACTTCTCGAGATTGAGTCGACGCGCTTGATCTCCCTTGAAGTCTTACGGTAGTACGTCGCGGCCAGGTAGTAAAGGATCACTAGCGGGACGAAGATAAGACCGAGATAAGGGAACGTGTATACAACAAGTGAGAATGTCCCTACGACGTCGAGGGCGTTTTGCAGCAGTTGATTCCAGACGAAGGATAATCGGTCGTCGAGCATCTCGATATCCTTCGATAGCCGACTGATGATACGTCCAGTAGGTGTCCTGTCGTGCCAACCCGTAGGACTCCGCATGACGTGTCGCCATGCCCCATCGAACAGGTTTAAAGACGCTCGAATACCGGCCAAAATCATCGTGAACATCGCGCCGAAGGTAAACACACCCATAGCCACGCCCAAAGCCGCATAGATCGCCATGTAATCTCCATTGGTGTATCCCGGGATCTGCGATCCGGTCCAGAAACCCAAGAAGAGCGAGTTGAAAACTTGGGCGACCTGGGTGAGGGCGAGCATCGAGCCGAACAGTACGGCCCACCACATCGAGCCCATCGATTGGGCGTAGCTGTAGTAGACGTGCCAGGATACCGCACCGGTCTCCCTCTCTTCCTCCAGGATAAGCTTGCCGCCCGCTCCTTTGGGGTCAGCTGTGTCTCCGTTGTTGCCGTCTGTGGTCCCGGCCTCGCCTGCAGCCTTGGCGGTGTCTGAGGTAGTGCCGAACTCCTCCATGAGAGTACGAAAGATGCCCTGGCTTTCCCTCAACGACTACGCAGGTGTCAGAAGTGCTTCGGTGAGTTGAATGAGAGGTCGACGCACAGCATACGTGCCCTTCTGTATGATCTTGGCGTCGCTCGTACCGACACGATCCATGACCAGAACCAAATCCGCATACGGGAGCACATCGAGATGATGCGTTACAAGGAGACGAGTTCGGCTCGCGAGCGGTCCATTAAGGATACACCGGTGCAGCAAATGGTGGCCGACATGCGCATCGACGGCCGAGAGCGGGTCATCGAGAAGCACGACCTCGCTGGATTTATCGTAGGCAGCTCGAGCAAGACAGATACGCTGTCTCTGACCGCCGGACAGGGTAATTCCTTTCTCACCGATCCTCGTCCTGCACTGTCAGCGGTGAACTCGAAAGTCTCACTCACATGTCTCCATCAGGCCACATGTCGATGTCCGGGCGAAGACCACACGCATCGATGATTTCGTTAACGCGACCGACGTCAACGTCCTCCGGCTTCGACGAGAAGGTGATGTTCTCCCGGATAGTTCCCGATTGGACCCATGCATGTTGAGGTACTACCCTATCAGTAAATGCCAAGGTGGCTGAAGCTTACCATAACTGACGGGTCCGCCGAAGACGATGTGTCCGTGGAGTTGATGCATCTCGTTGATTAGGCCGGTCAACATTGCTGATTTCCCCGTAGCCACGCGGCCGACAATACAGACCAAAGCGCCTATCGCAGTCAGCTCTGTGAAATATCCCGGGAAGCAAAGCCTACCTCGAGAAATTTGCAGATCGATATCACGCAAAGCAAAGGGCTCCCGCTCCTCTGCTGCTACCGTCACAGACTTGAGCGGCGCAAGACCTTTCTTGGCCCTCCTCTCCGCCTCCTTCTTCTCCTTCTTGAGCTTCGTTGCTTTGTCCCGCGCTTTGATCTTATCTGAGATCCCTCCACCGCCGAATCCGGCTGCCTCAGTAGATATACTCGTGTCTGGAGGCTCGGCGCTGGCGAATTGGAAGTCTCCCTCGACATCGATGGCGTAGGCAGAAGTGGGGTCAATCTCGATATCCCTCTTGAGCTCCTCAGACTGCAACATCTTCCCGATACGCCCTGAATAGGTTAGCTGAGTCGGATAACCCCACTTACCGATTCCGACGACTGCATCGGTTGTGGCGGTAAGAGCCAAGGGGAGGAACGTAATCGGGGTCTTGATGATGTTAAAGTACTGAAGACCCGTAAAGATGATCGCCGGGTTGAGGTCGTGGCCACTCAAGCTGTACGTGACAAATGTCACTGCGTGAGTGAGCTGAAGACATTATGATCTACAAAACGACACTTACAGACTGTCGCTAATGTCGGCACAAAGGTGATGGTCGAGAACATGACAGCCCGATTCGCTCCGTTCCGCCTGAGCATCTCGAGCTCCTCCCGCCTCAACTCCATAACCTTGTCGCCAAAGAACGCCTCGTAGGCATAAAGCTTGACCGCCCGGATACTGCCGATGACCTCGGAAAGCAGGCGAACTCGCTTATCGACAACGACCATCTGTTTTCGACGGTTATTGATCATGCTGAAGAACATGAGGACTATGATATGGTCAGCCAATTCTTCGTTGTGCATTGTGCGCAACGCTTACCTTGGAAAGGCATGGCAAAGATCAGAACTCCCAGACCGACAAGAGCCGAGTAGCCGAGAGTCCAGATCAGCAGGGCGATACCGACGATGATCTGGATGGGCTCGGAGATCAAGTTCAAGCTCAATGGTACCGAGAAATCCTGCACACGAGCTTGAGCGATGTGATCAGAATTCAATACGGTTGCGCAAACATACCAGGAAAGAAGCATCGGCGGAGACCATGGTAGTCAATCGCCCATTGGTCATCTCGATCCTCGACTTGCCGGACAGTCGCCTGGAAACCAATCAGCCCCATCGAACTCAAGTCTCATCAAGTGACCCACATCGACTTTCTCGAGATCATGTCGATCAACTAATCGTCAGCCTAGTTTCCTCAAGGTGACCCACCGAGGCCCTCATCATGAACCCAATAACCGCCGCTCGCTGTTGTCCCTGATAGGTGAAAAGACTCGCGCACATCTGCATAACGAATAGTCCAAACGCCAGACCGATACCATAACCGACGGATCGAGGTTTCGGTATCAAGGTAGTAGGTATACCCTCCTTCTCGGCTTGATGGTATGAAAAGGCGACGGTGAGCTGAATGATGATCTTCTTGGTGACCAGCGGTGCGCAGACCTGCAGGGCGGCTTCTCGAGTCAGCACAAGAGCAGCGGCAGGAGGGAATGCTGGTGGGAGGCAGGAGGGTGGGCAAACGAGGGGATGACTCACCGGCACTAGCGTTCATCGCAACAGCGAGTAACCACTTGAACCAAACAGTAGCAAACATCGCCTTGAGCAGACTCATGTCATAGGTTTGTCCATCCTCCACCACCAATTTCCCCGCGGCGATCTTCTTGGCCTTCCTCCGACCAAACATCTTCACGTCCTCTGGATTCACCGGCTTCTTCTTCTTCTTTCCCCCGACCACAGGCTGAACGACGGCCGGCTTGGTCTCCGTATCATGCAACTTCTCGACGTCGACCACGACGGTCGGATCGAGACCGGCGATGACATCGTCCATGACGGAAACGATGGGTCCCTCGTCGATGATAGTCTCCGGCACAACAGTCTTCTCCAGATCCACGTTACTTCCAGCTGGCGTCTTCTCAAGGTCCTCATGGCTCCCAACCGGTGTTCGTTCCCCATCAAGTGAATCTCCTCCAGCGGTCCCCAAGACCTTCTCGTTCTCGGGATCCTTCGGTACCTTCTCAGTATTGGTGGATCGGGAGCGCGAGCCGAGGGGTCGGGGCGGAGAGTTGAGGGGTTTGAAATTGGGTCTTCGGGATGGGGGGAGACGGAGCATGAGACGACCCTCAAGCTCGTCCGCGATCTACTGTCGTCAACAATTGATACAGGACGAGGCAGGCACTCACGTTCTGACATTGCAAGTCGTCCGTCAAAGTCCACAGGTCTGAACAACGTCAGTCCATCTATCCAGGTGAAGGAGGGAGCTCACCATCTGCCTCTAAAGGTCTCGTGTACCCAACCTACCAACGTCAGTGTCCTTCGGTGAGAATGATACGGGCTCACGCTCATAATCGGCGCTACCCACTGGAAGATGACCTGGGATAGGATGCTCGCTTTCGCAAGCGGTAGAGGCTTCCCATTGAACGCCCCAGGAGCCACCGGCTTGGGGTGGAAGAATGGGATCGGCATGGTGGGAAAGCTGCTGAGTCGATGCAACTCAGAGCGAGAATCAGGACGCTGGCGTATGTTATCTCATGGTTCGATGCGTTGTGTCGATCGACTGCCAAGCCGACGAACCAAGCGGCCACCGGACGGGGACCGGAGCCCGAGAATCGGCACGTGGTGAGGGGATCCGTGGAACAGAAGACTAATTTCCTTTAGGCGTGCTAATCATTGCGAAACAGAAATAATCGGTATTAGACTGGGGTAAAACACACACGGTGGCGGCATGATTTTCGGCTCGTTTCAGATTCCGCCCAATCCAGCTTATCGAATCTGTTGAAAGGCGTGTAAACTGGACCACCTATCTATCTAGCTCGCAGGCCTAGTTGGTAGCTTCCCCATCATCAAGTAGCTATACACGCATCTCCAGCTTTCCTCCGACTTTGGGTCGAGCGAGTCCCAGCCCGTGCACGGGATCAGATGCGTCCATGATTTGTTTGTGAACCGGACTTACCCACTCCGGTTTTGACGGGATATCGCCAAGACTGAATGGACGAACTTAAGACGAAAAGCATCGCTTTGATCTCAGCGAGAGCAAACTGTGCTCCACTGACATCGCATCAGCTGGGTGTCGATAAATCGCACTACATGCAATGCCGACTGCCTGCGCCGAAAGTCACGATCTGTCCTGTCGATGCGGCATCGTGGCTCTCCATCTTCAGAAATCGATCCGGATCGAAGCGGTCCGCCTCAGGTCCCCATGTGTCGGTGGAGAGATTCAAGTTTCCATATGCTAGATCTCGCATCAGCAATTCCAAGTCAACGTTCCAAGGTCTTACCGATCTGGATACTTGTGCCCTTCTTGACGAACTAGCGAATCCATAGATCTCCCGTTCCGGCCGATGACGGTATCCGTCCTTGCCAGGCGGAACGGGGTTGGCGCGGCTGGGTACAGGCGGAGGACTTCATGAACAACAGCGTCGAGGTGAGGTAGGGAATTGAGGGTTTCCATGTAAGCAGGCAGGGTGTCATTCACCAATGCCCTCAGTGATGATGTACTCACCAGGACGGACGACCTTCCACGATTCTGCATCGCTTCTTCCCGAAGCCGCTCCTCCATGCCTCTGTGTTTCGCAAGGATGCCCACAGCCCAAGTGAGAGTCACAGCAATCGTAGTCGTTCCCGCAAAGAGCTGCTATCAGCGGGTCCAATGACTCAACCACTCACGAAGAGTGGGATATGCGCCAGTACCTTCTCGTTCAACATCCTCTGTTCCGGCTTGATGTCGTGCGCCATATTTGCTCAAACTGATACCAATTCAGCGCATATCGGATTGACGGACTCACGTAGATTGATGAGCAGATCGTCGCCCGCAAAGTCGGACTTCCTCATCGTGTCACCCGCAGTTCCCGCCCTAATACTCCGTTCTCGATCCTCGATCAAACGCTACCTCCTCAGCCACATCGACAAACACAACCATATACGGACTCACCCGTCCAATACGCTCCATCAGCGCCGAAGCATCCTCCATCCACTCCGATTTCTCCGTCCGCTACCATCGACTGTCATCAGCACCACCTCCACCCACCAAACCAGTGACGGGGAACCACTCACCTTCAGCCAAATGAGCGGTACCCCCGCCCGCTGCAGTAGCGCAACGAACCGACTATCCCCCTTCATGTTCCTCTTCTAAGCGACCAACAACTCATTCCCATCACTCTGCATCGCTCCGAAGTCCACTTCGAACGCCGCTAACCCGATCACATCCACCGTCGACTAGTGAAGAAGATTCACCATCTCCACCTCACCGCTCCGCTTATCTCGGATGTGGTCGCTAAACCGCTCATATGCATCACCGTTCATTCTCGATTTCCACAAGCACCCTGAATCCGTCGCACGCGACCAATGCCTTGCACCTCCTGAATACCTTGAGCTTTTGTCACATCCAGGAACACATTCTCACGCCAGCGCGCCCTGCCATCAGCTCCACCCAAGAACCCTTACTCACCATCGGGTCCCAAGGGTCCAACCCAATCATCTCCTCCCCATCCAACACCTCCGACCACCTCTTCTCCGCGATCGACCTCGGGATGACCACCTGGAAGACATACTCCCTAAACCAAGCCGCGGTCATCATGAACCACCCTTTCTCTCCAGCCGCGTCCGAGAAGCTGTTCTCAATCTTGTACCTCACCGGACGATCAGACTCGTCCAGGTGGACGGCGGTGATCACCATCGCGTGCGTGGCCGATGAGTCGCCCGAGAGGAGGCGTTGCGCTTTGTTCATCCCGAATTCGTACCCGTACGCCGCTTTGATGTCGTAAAGCTCGTAATCCCAGATACCCTTGGTTCGCTCGGCGGCTTTACCGGCGTCACACCCGAAGAAGAGAGGGGTGTTGGCTTTGATGCATGCGATGACTGCGTCTTCCATCGCTTCGACCGGGACATTGACGTCTGTGATAACGTCAGTCGACTCGAAAGCATTCACAGTTGGATTGAGACTCACATCTGATGGGGCGACCTCCCCACACATTGCCGAGCTTCTTGACCGTATAGAGTTTCCCAAACTCATTCCTCGGGTCATTCGTCAAGCTGAAACTATCCTTCGGGTCCATCCCCTTCCTCCTCCCAAACGAAGCGTAGAAATCCTTCGGCGTCCCAGTCCAGCTATGGAACTTATCATCTCGATCATAATAATTCCATGTGACCTCCTCATCCGGTTTCGGTGGGCTGCCCAGGGCGATGGAGAGAGTGGAATAGATCTCGGCGAGGAAGGTCATCTTCATCTTCCGGAGCGTCGACATGTCCCTGATGGGGGAATTGCGGAGGGTGAGGGCGTACTCCCGGAGTTTGGAGGTGATTAGGTTGTCCATGTGTTGCGAGGACGAGGAGGAGAAGGATTCGGGATAGAGAGATTGTGGGATCACACCGTATTTCTCTGAAGTCGACGTCGACATCAGCGAACGCTACCCGTACCGGTATCGGACTCACCGATGAGGTTGTACGCCATGTCCCATTGACCACCGTCACCGATGGGCGCACCGTTGAGGTAAGACATGATTCGACCATCGAGCGGCTCGTCGATTAGCTCGAGGACATTCCTGAAAAGTAGTAGGATATGAGCCATGAGAAGCGATATGTGAGTGACGCGTCGACTCACTCGAGGTAGTAGTTTGACTTCTCGATCTTGTCGTAGAAGAACAGGTAGCTTTGAGAGAGCTGAAAGTCTCCAAGCTTGAGCAAATCAATCACGTTGTACCTCAGCAGATTCGCTGCTCATCAGCCCAGCTCCCCAGGTCACCCTCACTGGTCGCGAACAGCCAGCACCGACCCGAAGCCGCCTGATTGACCCTTGGCCCAGGATACTGAGCCTTCGGCCCGACTCCTTTGAGCTGGAGGTTGAAGATCTTATCATCGTGGATGACTGCGGAGCGGCGCGCAAGGGTGGTCACCGGGTCGGCATTGGTGAGCACGAGGCGGGAGAGCAGGAACGTGGGGTTCTGCGATTGAGATCAGCTTGGGAGGAGTGGTTCCACTCACCGATTCGAGGTTGGAAGACCATTTGCCGAAGGAGGAGGTGGAGACTGCGGCCTCGCCTTCGACGACGTCGACGAGGGATGCGAGGTATGGGGGAGGAGCGGTGGGAGCTTTCTCGTTGAGTTGAGCGGGACGGGGGCCTGGTTTGGCGCTGGTAGCGGGTTTGGAGGTCTGGGAGCCCATGGTGTAACGATGTGAATTGATTCAATTGTAAGACGGTATGAGGGTTGTAATTGAGAGTTCTAGAGAAGACAAACGAGGGAGTATGCTCAAACGAGGGAAGGAGAAGGAAGGCTGAGCAGGATCGGGCGATAAGGGAAATTCGCTGTGAGACTTCGGCGTTCTCCGACCACGAAATTGGAAGCAGGGCGGGGTCGATGTCGCCGATTGAGAATTTGGCCGCAGACTGTTCCCGACGATGGTGCAGCTCTCACTCGCTACGATTCTCACATGGGCAAATATCGCCTCCCGATGGGTGGAGCAGCAACCATGGAACCCTCTCCGAGCATTCCGGGATACGAGCACGATTCAATCCTCCTACGACTTCATCATCGTCGGCGGTGGGACGGCCGGGCTGGTCCTGGCAAATCGACTGAGCGAGATTGGAAACCAGACCGTCTTGGTTGTAGAGGTCGGGACCGCACCGAGTATCATAAAGTCGTATGAGATCCCTGCAATCGATGGACAGCTATGGGGTGAGTGTTCCGAGCACCTGCGGATCCGGCCAAAAACTTCTGGCTCATCTGCTTTTCATTTGTAGGCACACAGATTGACTGGGCGTTCGCAACGTCTCCCCAGAGTGGATTGAACGGGAGGCAGATCACCTACAACCGTGAGTCATCGTGCTCGGCTCGCCTGCCCTGGCTGATTGTGCAGGGGGAAGATGTCTCGGCGGGAGTAGTGCCATCAATGGGCTGGCGTACACCCGAGGATCCTCAGTGACGTATGATCTCTGGGCATCGATGGGGAACGAGGGATGGGGTTGGGAAGATGTGTTCCCATACTTCAAAAAGGTGAGCCAGGCACTCCTCCACGCTTTGAATTGGTTTGATCGTATCTTAGAGTACCAGATTCATCCCTCCGTCCGAAGAAAACAGCCGTTACGCGGGATACGACCCCTCGGCGTATTCTCCCGACGGTCCACTCGCCATCGCGTACGGTAATTACGCTCACGACCCAGCATTTGCCTTCGTGGAGGCGATGGGTGACATTGGGATACCGTATAATCCCGAGATGAACGCGGGGGATCACGTCGGCGCAAAGAGGCAGACTTTGACCTCGGATGGGTCCAAGCGGGCCTCGGCGTATGATGCGTATTACCTTCCCGTCAAGGGAAGGTCGAACCTTCAGGTCGCCACATACGGTCAGGTTCAAGGAGTCCTGTTTAGCGAAGGCGAGATCAAGGCTGCGACCGGGATCGCTCTTGCGGACCAAATCAGCGGGAGACCGATGATTGTGAACGCGAGGAAGGAGGTCATCATGGCCGCTGGTGTGTTTCATACGCCTCAGCTGTTGATGCTGTCGGTGAGCTCCGATACTCCGTTTTATTTTGTTTTTCTCGTCATCCGCACGATAGCTGACAGTTCAGGGTATCGGTCCGGCCGAGCAATTGAATAGAATGGGTATAGACGTGTATCATGCGAATGAGAATGTCGGCCAGCAGTGAGTGTCTAGCTCCAGGGACAACGTCAGACTAACAACACGAGTCTGCAAGACCACGTCTTATTCAGCGTCGTCGCCAAAGCCGAACCCTCTTCCTCCCTCCAAAACATCATGGGCAACGTCGACGGGTCATTCGAAGCCGCCCGAGTCCTCCACGCAGAGACCGGAGGCGGGCCACTCGCCACCCACAGCGTACCGTCATACGCATGGGAGAAGCTCAGTACGGCCGAACTCGAATCTCTCGGGTTAACAGAATTGATCCGCCAAGGTCGTGCGGGCCAATCACATGTCGAATACATTGTTGAAACTTTCTGGTTCCCTCCGACGCCGACGCCTCAGGGCTTATCACCTAGGAAAAGAGAGAGTTATATCTCGTTGACCTCACAGGCGATGACACCGCTCTCGATCGGGAATGTCACTCTCCGATCGAACCAGATCGTTGAACCTCTGATGATCAATCCAGCGGTCTGCGGCCCCACCAGCTCAGCGTCAACGCTGATGTTTCATGCAGTACTTTACCGCTCCAGAGGACATGCAATTGGCCCTGCGCTCATTCAAGAAGTTACGGCAGGCCCTCGCCTCGAAAGCGTTCGAGAATATCACTGTCGGGCCTGATCACGGCGAGGTTGCACCAGGTGCATCAGTCCAAAGTGACGAGGATCTCATGCAGTGAGTGGTCCACATCCACCACGTCCCTGCCCCTACCCCCGCCCCCGGTTTAGCTGAAGACGCGTCCAGCTACATCCGTGCGACAGCTATAACGAATTGGCACGCATGCGGGACCTGTCGAATGCTGCCCCTCGACCAAGGCGGCGTGGTCGATTCCAGATTACGCCTTCATGGCGTACAGGGCTTGAGAATAGTCGATGCGAGTGTCTTCCCGCTTATACCCGATACACATATTGTGGTGAGTCCTGCTTGGGTTTGGGATTTGGTCGCTGTACTGATGATTTGGAAGGCTGCGGTGTATATGGTGGCGGAGAAGGCCGCGGATATGATCAAGGAGGATTGGCGTCTCATATAGTAGCAATCTAAGCATTGTCATCGAATAGTTGTCGTGATCCGTTGATCTCATACATCATTCGGAACAGGACAGCGCTGTATCTGCCATCCACGCCAGGATTCTGATTCCAGAGTTTTGAGGCCGTTTGGGAGCCTAGCAGAAACGCCCTGTGAATTTCCGTAGGCCGGCAGCGCCATAGGAATTCAGGGGAGCTTTAGGCCCGCACTACTCAGAGTTACGGTGCTGCGCTGGTGAGAGGGCACGCCTATAGGAAATCCGGGTCCAATCCCCGGGAGCTCTTGATAAGGTCTTCCGTTCGAAATTCAACAACGACTGTCGAGTTTCAGCAACCTTTGTGTAGGTGTTTGAAGACATTGTAGAAGTATGACGCATAGGACGGATGTATGAATGTCCGAGATGATGGGGAAGCGACCAATTAGAACTGCCATCTGGCTCGATAGGCGGTGTCGTTTACACGCCTTTCAACAACGACCTCCTAAAGAACCAGATTCCAACTTTCCCGCTTGAGATCTCCCTTACCACGCACAATACAGCTTTTTTGGCGCGTGATCCAATCTCCCATACCAAGAATTCTGGACTGGAGCGATGGTCACGACCTATTCTCCCGACCGATCGCCCTCCTCGTCAGAAATGGCTCTCTCTACTACCGCTCCTTCAACCTACACCATCTACACCTCCTCCCTCTTCTCCCCTCACTCCCTGTCATTCCACTCCGACATCGCTCTCACCGTCTCTACCTCCACCGGTCTCATCACGAAGGTCGAGGAGCACTCACTCACCATGAGTGGCGCCGTCGAGTCGCCAGACATCGATCTTCGCGGCCTAGCCGTACTACCCGGCTTCGTCGATGCGCACACCCATATCTTCCTTCACGACTATGCCGAAGCCTCCTCGCTCAACCAGATGCGAGACGAATCCCTCGTAGAACGTACGCTCCGAGCTGCCAACCATTGTCGGGCCGCCCTCAAAGCGGGATACACCACCTACCGCGATCTCGGTACTGAAGGGGCGTATGATGCTGACGTCGGCGTCCGGGATGCCGTCAATCGCGGTATCATCCCCGGACCCCGACTGTTCGTCGCGACGGAAGCCCTTGCAAGTTCCGGCAGCTATGCAGTACGATACGAAAGTCGGTTGAACGGGACTACCGTCCCTCGTATATCCGATCCGTGCGACGGTGTGGAGGGAGTGATGGCGGGTGTCCGCCGACGTATAGGTGCAGGAGCGGATCTCATCAAGTTCTACGGGGAGTACCGTCGTCGGACACTCCGATTCCCTCCACCGGCGTATCCCGGTGGATTACCGATCCTGAACCCGCCCCTACCTTGTCCGGAGAGACCGCTTTATGTGCCCGCGAACCCGAGTTCGACCATGTGGAGTCAGGCGGAGATGGATGCTATGGTTTTGGAAGCGGGACGAGCGGGGGCTCCTATTGCGGCTCATTGTACTGAGCCGGAGACGGTGATTATGGCTGCGAAGGCGGGGGTGACTACTATTGAACATGGCTATATCCCGAGTGACTCAGCTCTCGACGCGATGAGAGAGGTCAGTCCCGTTCCAAGAAGTCCTCTTCCCCGTCACAATACGCATTCGTATGCAACTTCGTCTGACGCGGTGTTATGGCAGGCCAGAGTGATCTGGATCCCGACCCTAGCCGTCGTCGACCAGAACCGCTCCAGCTACCCACCCTCCGCCTTCCAATCCATCCTGAAACATGTCCATTCCGGCTACACAAAGGGCGTCCGCCTAGCAGCCGGCGGCGATACCGGCGCGTTCAACCACGGCGAAAACGCCCGTGAGCTGGAACTCATGGTCGAAGCGGGTATACCCATCCCCAACGTCCTTCGCGCTGGGACGTTAGGTGGGTGGGAAGCGTGTGGTGCGGAGTTGTGTGGACGGAATTTTGGGGCGCTGGAGGTGGGGTGGAGCGCGGATCTGGTGGCGCTCCATGGGGATCCGATGGAGGATTTCGGAGCTGTTAGGAGGGTACGGTGGGTAATCAAGGATGGGAGGGTTCTGGTTAGGGAGGAGAGGTTGGTGGATTAGGCGGACGGGTCAAGGAGAGGCACTGCCTGAGGAATGCTCAGAAGAATCCTTTTTAGAGGGTAATTGCTATTGGGATCAGACGCCGTCTTTCGGATTGCAGGGCAACATCATTGCATACCTCTGGCGCTATCTTCGGCCGAATCACATAGTAACGACAGCACATCTCCACGCCGTAATGTACCTCCTTGTCATGTGTAGGAGCAGTAGGATGGCGTTTGGACCTGAGACACGAGAAGTAGCGGGACCAAAACAGGAAGTAGCATAGTTGACTTGACCGGATATGTAGGAGGTACGTTGGCTTGGACAACATGGTGACGATTAGGACACAAAAGATCAAAGCCTAGATAAACAATGCGCAACATCCTGCATCTGTATGTACAGGTTCATTGACACAAAACTTTTTTTTTTCATGATAACTTCTGATGTGGAGCTGCGACAACAAACATAACCAGACATTAAAATCTCATGATCTGTGAAAAACTTCATAGGCTTGTGCATCAGTTCAGCCTCCCAGTAGTACCTTGTCCTGCCTTCCACTTTTTCATGATGAATGCCGGTGATCTTTATGGATGTCAATCTCTGAGGATCCCAGTGAAGCTCACCTCGGATATCTCGCGGAAGCCAGCAATGTGGGATGCACAGGGAGGAGGCAAGCTCTGCTCCAAGGCAACTCTCATCATTGATCTGTTTCGGTCACCCAAGCAAGTGGTCTTGTAGACTTCAATATCAGCTGGAGTGGCGACCATCAGACCCGGGTTTGGAAGACACTGATTGGTCCGCCCATCTTGACCAGATCCGTTACTTACCGTATAAGAGGTTTCCTGTCCGTTGACGATGGAATCTCTCAGCTCCCAAAGAGTTTCATGGATTCTCTGAGGGCTGTCCTGGTCAAGCCTGTATGGATTCATTAAGCGTGTTTATTACAACAACAGCCTTCTCTTGTACAGCCTTCCTGTTGAGAGCTTGATAACAAAACAGGCACCCGGCACTGATGGTTGCAGCAGAAGCCAAATCGTCTTGCCAGACTCCGTAGACTCGAGCTCTCTTTCGCCACCGCTCTCACCAGAGTCCAAATGTGTCACGGTGCTACGTCGACCAGCAAATAGGCCCGACGCCTCCTAGAATCGGCGAAGGTCGTCTGAGCTTCGGCAAAGTTGGACTACCGTGGGTCGAACTTGGCTGGAATAACTCGAGGACACGCGTTGGGTGTAGCCCGAGTTGAGTGCCGGTCGAGTAGCGTGGGCTAGAAATGCAGAGGCTATGATGATTGGTGCCACATGACCAATATTGCATGGACTCGTTGAATCTGCCATGTTGGTGAGGGAGTAGACCAAGTGATAGAGCAGTCCTGGTCTGCAGTATCAGGTAACGTCACCTAGATTGTGCATTCTGGCCTTTATGACGTACATCGCAACGCTTGCTTGGTACCTTCTGCTCTGCAGCATCTCAATGTATTGATCGAGTAGCTTAGAACGAGGGATATAAATCTGTCGGCAAATGGTATTCAAAAGTTGCTGGGTTGGTTCGATCATAGACTTATCGGCATGCGTGGGAAATTTTGACCATCATTCCTCGATGATCACGAAGTGGGTCTTGTTTCACCCATAAACCTCGACTGAATCGCTCTAGATCTTGCGTGTCTCCCGCAGGACGCTTCCGGCCCTCATCCTTGCTCTCCACGATCACCATGCCAGAGGACATCCTAGATCTCCGAGATACCCTCACCCTCTTCTCGGCCTTCCGTTCTTCCTGTTCCGCCCGCGTTCGGTGTGTGTACAATCGACCCTAGAATCGGCTTAAGGATTTACGCTCATGGGGTAGATTATTATTGGCCTTGAAGGGAATACTCGTTCAGCTGCAACCCATCGATCTGGATGAATTGTCTGATACATATATCGCTCTCAACCCCTCCCGAGCTGTTCCAGCACTTCTCATTCGTCAAGATGGTGGGGATGTGGTCCTCACCCAATCGATGGCGATCATGGAGTATATCGAAGAGGTGTGGCCGGATCGTGGATTTGGAAGAGTATTACCGATGGATCCGATTCAGAGGGCTGCTGTGCGAGCGGTGATTCTCCTGCCTCATGGGATAAGCCGGAACTGACGATGATGATCTGTAGTTATGTCAGATCGTCATTTCCGATGTCCAACCTACCCATCGACGTTCCCTCCAGAAGAAAATAGAATCGCTTGGGGGAAACGGGCGGTGAGCATGGCGGAAATGCACTATGGAGCAACACTCAAACCTACAGCGACTGGGCTCAAGAAGTCTGCACCGATGCGGTCGCACTGCTCGAAACACACCTTTCGAGCTCTCCATATCACATGCCCGACTCCGGTTCCAACTACTGCTTTTTCGACAAGATCACCCTGGCAGATATCGTCATCTACCCGTTTGTCATCAATTGCGCTCGGTTTGGAGTGAACCGCGAAGAAGTAGGCAAGAGCGCACCGCAAATCATGAGGATATGGGAGTTTTTGAAAGGTCTGGAAAAGAATAGACAAGGCGTGTTGGGGGCTGCGTTATGGTCGGCGAGGTAGGTGCAGAGTTCCGGAGTGGGTTCGACCGGGACTGATGATGCAGTTGGAAAAATCAACCCGATACGCCCGATGACCTCAAAGTCATTTGAGTCTACAGTCATCGAGATTGATCTTGTACACCTCGCGGAGTGTTCCACAGATGCCATCAGGGGACTGGGGGACGCTTGAATCGCTCGCGTTCGTTCGAGGACCGGGGAGGCATCGTCCCCCTGGCCCCTCGAGCAGTCGCAGAAGCTGGTTCAGGATTACATAGGGATATGCATCTCTCAGTATCAGTCGACATACATCGATCGCAATCGCCAAACATAGTCCTGCTTTCAATGTCCACATCAATTTGTCCTCTAATCACCTAGAAGAGTTCGTTTTATCGAAGTGAATGAAGCCATTCCCCATACCTAATCCAAGTCATTAAGTTGTGAGGCGCCGCCCCCAGCACTCCTGACCGCGTCCAGGGCCCCTGTCGGAAGCACTGGCTGGGCACGATTCTCTTTAAATTCAAATTAAAACGAGCGCCCAATCATCCGGTGGACCGCAGCCCCTTTGAGCCACATTGCATGACTCGAATCGATCACTTCTTCTCTTTATCATCCGATTCCCTCTTCGCCTTCTCCACATCCTCCGATTTCACGCCCGCAGCGACAGCCGCCGCGTCCGTCTTCTTTTCGTCCGGAGATTTGGCGTCTTCCAGCTCTTGTTGGGCATTCACGATCCGGTTCTCGACTAAACCAAACTTCAGCCGAGGCTCACAACACTGAAGCAAGAACCCACTCAGCTCGTGTAGGGCCAGAACTGTCCGTATGAGCGCGCTCAAGTACACCACCATCGTCGAGTCATTCACCCCGACCCTGAACGCCTTACCCAGCTCGACATCCCCTCCCAACTGCGGCAACAGACTGACGATCTCCTGGAGGTGGTAGATGACCTGATGATTCACAGGGAGTTTAGTCTTCCGGACCGAAGAGAGGTATTCGCCAATCTCGATGAGCCGGGCGTGTAGACCCCGAAGCGCGTTGAGCTGGGAGGTGACCCGGGTGGAGAGGGATTGAGCCGTGAGGAGGGATGAGGATGGTGCGGAGGATGAGGAGGAGACGTCTCGGAGAAGATGCTCGACTCCGATCTCTTCGGCTTCTTCGGCTTCGATCGAGGTGGGGACGTGGGTGAAGGTGCGTTGGGTCGCGGTGCCGTCCTAGGATACGTCAGCATGTACACCAAATCATCCGCGAACAGGACAATCAAGGATGACCCACGTCTCTGATCTCCTCTACGGCGAAGTAAGCATCCGTGGGGATCCCCGTATCTCCCCGTCCACCATGAGCCCGCACATCCACAATCACCATGACCGGCCTCGACGAGAATCGCTTGAACAGCTCGGTTATTTCCAGATCAGACGACCTCAAGCGGGGACCAGTATGGTAAAACCCGATCGGTCGTTCCTTTGCTGCTCTGACATCAGCACATGTTGCATGATGGAACGAGATGGGGCAAGCGGACCCACCATTGACTTTCCGGAACATCCTCCACATCTCCTCCACGAAGTCCAAGTCTAAGAAGAACGTCCTCGGATCTCGCTCATCCTCTTCGAACGGCACGGCGAACCTACATTGCGATCAGTTTGGCTTGTCTATAATGTGGGGGGTTGGCTGGACGGACGAGTTGGCGACATTGATGATGTTGCCATCGTCCTGTCCTAGAAGGACGCCGAGGACTCGTTTGTTTTTCGATGGTGGGACTCGGGAGGCGTGGTCGACGACCTGGAGTGGGATCAGCTGGAGAGTGGGGTGCGTTAAGGGAAAGAGGGATTGGGAAAGGGGGATTTACGGAGAGGAGGACGAGGGGGTGGATTACGCTGTAGAGCAGTTCGATCAGCTTGATTTCCCTAGGAAGACGTAACGATAGGATGTAGACATGGCCGCAAGACATTGCCATTTGACTCACACGTTGATACCAGATAGCTCAGTAACCTGAAGAGCAATACTCATCAGCCTTGCATCCTCTCGAAGCCCTCTACCCTCGGAATGGTAGGGGAGATAGCTCACCTGAGCTGTGGTGAGTCCCGGCATAGCAACGACTGAGACGGGGGAGCAGGTGGGTGCTAGCGATTGAGATGGTTCTTGAAAGGGGAAAAGGGAAGTTGATGGTTCGGATGAGATCAAGGGGGGAAAGAGTCAAAAACTGTCCATTGCATTGCCACGTGGTCGAGCGGTTGCCACTGCAAACTGAGAAATTCGATCCAGCAAGACCATACAAGATGGTTCAGATAGATGGCTACGATTACACGGCTATGGATATAGTCTCATGATTATCAGGACGCCTTATACTCTATCCCCCCACCGCACATTCCCCTTCCTCATATCATTCAACCCCTCCCCTAGCATCCGCATAGTCGCCTCAAGCGTACCCTCCCTCCGCACCTCAATGATCATCTCCTTCCCCGGCTTCCTACTCCGAGCCGGAGAACCCACAGGACTAGCATGAAGGAAAAGCTGGACCCAAGACGGAGTGAGCGAAATGCTGAGGTGTGATTGGGGGAGCGGGAAGCGGGAGGAGTTTGGGGAGCCGGTGGGGATGACGAGGTGCGGTGGGAGGGTCAGGAGGAGGTCCTCCAGTCTCGCCGCGGGCTATCTCCTATCAGCTGATTCTGGCTGGAGTGTGAGCAGGACTTACCTGGAGCCGCGTAAAGATATCGCCTTCACCCTCGCCCTCCTCGGTCAACTCACTCTCCGTCCGCCGCAAATCCTCGCCAACGCGCATAGCTATGAACCGGTCAAACACCGCTGTCTCTCGTCCTCGCCTTGCGAACACCGATTCGGAAGATCTTTCGTTCTCGTCGGCGTCGGGAGTGATTATTGAGGTATGTGGGAAGGGGTCAGATGAGAGGTTCGGCAGTACGTTGGGGAGGTAGAGTGGGAGGAACATAGTTCGCAGGATAGATGTCGCCACTGCCACCCACATGTCAGTACTCCCTCTCCAGTAACATTACACCATGCTTGAGTGGGTGGAAAGGGTTGGAAAGGATAGCGCACCGAGGTAGAACCGCCGATCCACCCCTCTTAACCCCCTGAACAAAGCCCAAACCCGCCTCACCCGCTCCTCCTGCGGATCAGCCGAGAACCGACTGGGCGTAGCTCGGGAATCGAGTGTGAGGGAGACGATACGGTGGAGGAGATGGAGGGGGAGCAGAGCGATTGATGGTCGAGAGCCGGGACGACGGGTCGAGGCCGCGAAGGTCTGGGCGGGGGAGTAAGGTGGGAGGGCGTCGTCTGGGGCATGAGGAGTCAGCTCGGCCTTGACGAGAAAAGGAGTCGCAGCAGGTACACTGCATGTTGAGTAGACAGTTTGTGCTCGCTGTCTGAATCTGTGAAAATGGGCAGACAGCGGTGTATGTTTTTCTACCGCGGCCGTCAACGGTTCGTAAGTCACGTGGTGTGACGTATCGCATCAGCCGCCCGCTGCTGATTCCAGCCCATCGAACATTCCTCCTTTTCACCAGCGAACATCTCATCACCTGCATCTCCCGATCATTGATACTCACCATGTACGCCCTCCGCCCCGCCACCTCACCTCTCTCCGCCATTGTTCGCCTCACCCGTACCCTCCACACAACGCCTCAACCCCTCGCCTCGCAACCCGAATCGGCCTCCAAACCCCAAATGACCCAAACCCACTCGACCCGTAAATCCCAAGATCCGATGCACAAAGATGCCGACATCGGATCCGGCTACGTGCGCGCCGGTCGATCCGCTCGCGAGGGAGCTGAATCGAGCAGCTCTGGGGAGGCCGAACCGTTCGATGCTGCTCGTCAAGGGAATCCCGGTGGGGAGGTGAAGCAGAGTACTGCTCAGAGTGACGTGGCTGGGACGGGTGATGCGCGGATGAGTGGGAGTTTCAAAGATCAGGTTGGTGGACAGGATGAGAGGGATAAAGGACCGGGGGTTTTTAGTGGGGAAAAGGAGAGGGCTGCTGCTCATGGACTGGGACAGACCATGGGGGACTCCATCAAGGGAAGTTTCGATGGGTTGAAGGAGATGCGCAGTGTGGGTCTCTCCTTAGCCATTTCGTGTGGAGTTTGATTGACGTCACGCAGGAGAAGAAGAACTTTCATACCTCGAGTCGGAACCTGGCCGATCCACCACGACCGGACTCGAACGTCGAAGCCTCCCGCCAACCAAAGGAGAAAGATCTACATGGCCAGCAGAACGAGCACCTCAAGCACAAGCCCGCAGAGGAGGCGGATAAAGGTAAAGGGAACGCTTCTCCGGATCCGCATCTGCCGTCGAAATCGGCTTCGACTGGGACGGGGAGCGGGACGAGGGCTTTCAGTACGAGTACGTGGGTCGGCGCGACGAAGCCGCCGGGTGGGTATGCGAAGGCTTTTAGTCCGGAGGCGACGAGGGCGGGTTATGTGAGTGGCCGAACCTCTTCTCGTTCAAAACATCGTCAGCCTTCTCCAGCCTTTGGCACTTTTCACCCGCTCTCAGCCCCCCTTTCCGTCCTCATCTCCTCTCAAGGAGGCAATTCTATCGTGTGTACCCCTCCTCATTTTGTCCTTTCCATCGGAGCTGGTTTGCGGAGTGACTGCTGTACCGAGACTAACCAACCGCCTCGCCCGCCCAGGACGCACCCCCTGAAGCCCTACCCGATACCCTCTCATCCGCCTACACCGAACAAGACCCTTCGGCCATCCAACCGCCTCCTCCAGGGACCACCCCCAAAAGCGAGATGAATTTCTCGTCAACGTCGAGTGACCCGCCGCATGATGTGCTCAGGCAAGGGGCATTGGACGGGACCTTGCCGGAGAAGAATGCGCCGCCGAGTGCGGAGGTTGGGTCGGTCTAGCGAGGTCTCGGCTGGGTCGATGGATTGCTGATGCGATGGGTTGTAGGAAGCTGGGGAATCAGGAGGCTTGGAAGCACAGGAAGTGAGGGCGCGCGTCAGACGAGTCGGCATGACAAGGAGAACCAGATGCAGTGTATCCCATACCCAAGGTCTCAATGCAGGGTCCGTATAGCGTCGATGCGGCGTATAGACCTCAGTCCAATTACTGATCCTCATCCTGATCCTCCTCTTCCTCCTCTTCCTCCTCTTCCTCCTCTTCCTCCTCCAAAGCGGCAAACAACCGATCCAAAACCCCTCCCACCAGGTCGTTGGGCGGATCTCGGCCACCCTCCCAGACTCCTCTCCCATCTGCTTCTTCTCTGACCCCTCCAGGTGGCCTCCCATGTATACTCGCGCTCATCACCGGCATCCGCTCCACCATCCCCTCCCTCATTTTCGCGTTGAAACCCTCCATCTACCGCATCCATAAGCATCCTCCTCTCCGATCCCGCACCACGGCCCAATCTCTGGAGGGACTCACATCACGCACACCGAGGAGCTTGGCTACAGCGAATACTCCCAGACCCGCACATCCAATCACCATAGCAGTAGCGATCCCGAGCGCTTTGAGACCGATCAACGGATCTCCCTGATCCCCTCCTCCACCTCCGCCTCCTGAGCCCCCTCCTAGGCCAGCTAAATCATCGTCATCATCGTCGTCGGAGAAAGGGGAGGTGCGGTGTTTGGCGGGGGAAGAACCGTAGAGATACCGTTCTTCGCGGGTGTTGAAACGTCGCGCTCGGGCTTGGGCCGCTTGTCTTTCAGCCAACTGCCTGGAGGACGATGAGGAGGACGATGAGGAGGAAGAAGTGGTAGGAAACGCTGGGTGAGAGTGGGCGGTGGAAATATAAGGTCGGGAGGAGGAGAGGAAGGGGAGGTCGAGGTTGCGGTGCGAGCGGAATTCGATGGGTGAGGATTTTATGGAACGTGTGGCTTGGCGGAGGAGGGGGATGACTAGGGCTGTTAGGCCGAGGGTGACTGCGAACTGCGATGGATCAGCGACTTTTTTCGACTCGACCAGGGTTGGGGATGACATTGGAGGACAAGATCAGAAGATGGGAAAGCAGTATGAGGAGGAGGGTAAGGTTGAGGGGAGGGGCGAGAGGATGGGACGGACCGCAGCGCCGGAAACGTAGACTGCGACTCTTGGGATCTTCTTGCGCCGTCGAGGAGCCTGTTGGTCATCGGAAGGAAGAGAGCGGAGGGAGGCGAGGAGGGCAGCCATGTATGCTATGCCAACGGGGAAATTAAAGCATGTTCGGTCAAAAGAGTAAAGGGAGTGGCGGATGTTGCGCAAAGCATATCTTATCGAGCACTCGCGCATCTCCGCCTTTTCGCCGATGACACGTACCATGCATAGGAACAGGGTGAGACGGCTGCAAGGATGCACGCGATCATCCGCGCACCTCGATCTTCTCGATCAGACCTTTACCTAACCTCCCAATCTGCGCCACCACCGCCTCTTTATCCAGAATCACCAGAGCGGACTACATCTCTCAGTACGGTACACACCTGTTTGTGCAAGACTCACCTCTAACTGATTTGGACGAGTCGAGTACCCGAGAAACGGCTTAAAGTTCCTCGGCAGGTCCTTCGTAGGGTTCCAGAGACAACCGATGACGCTCCCACCGTGGATATCGAAGAATACGAGTAGAGTATCGCCATACAACCTCTGCAGGCAGGTCAGCTTGTCTCGAGGAGGAAACGATGAAGCTGACCTCGATATCCCGAGCGAAGGCCTCGGCTGGGTCGTAGCATATTCTGAGCTCGTCGCTGGATCCTTCTTGGAGGTTCCGGAACCTGAGCTTTGATTCCCATTCTTCAGAATTTGGAGAGACCGCTTGGGCGTAGCGGGGCAGGGCGGAGGGGATGAGGTGGATTAAGAAGTCGTAGTGATCGAGTGGTGTGAGGAATAATGACTAATATCGTCAGCACTAAAGTAGGGGCTTACTCACCTGAACAGCGAGATCACCCTTCAGCACAGACGCCTCGATCGCAGCGAGCGTCGCCTTTGCCAGTGCCGTCACTCTCCCAGCAACGACCTTGCCCAGCCGTTCCGTCCACCTCATGCCATGGAAATCCTCTTCCGTGGCGATCACCCAGGCACCTCGAGCAATCTCTTTATCCCGCACCCGCAAGCTCCCGAACGCTTCTTCCGCTGCCTTCCGCTTCTCCGCCGGAAATCGCACCCGTCCGCTGAATGAGGCGGCGTCACGGGACGCCGAAAATACCGGGACGACCAACGGCGCGCTTCGCCAATCCCACTGTGCGAGCATTCGGATCGTGCGGATGAAACCTGCAGGCGCAGACGATGGGATGTGCAGTGTCCCAGGATCGAGGTAGACGCTGGCCATCAGCAGCTCGATAGCTTCGCTGCAGACGTACAAAGAGAGCAGATGCGCGGCGAACCATCGTTTTAGCAGTCGAGTAGCGGAGGAGTATGACGGATAGCGATGGTGAAGGGGGTATATTGCCGAGTGTTGTAAGGGGAGGTGGACGAAGCGGTAGATATTAGTTGCCAGAGCAGGCAGTGCGAGGCGGAGTGGCGGTTGAGGAAGAGATGTGCCGAATGCGGGGGCGTCATCCTGTGTAGCGCGCTCGAGAAGAGTACGCTCTCGATCGTGGAAGATGCGAATTCGGAAGGCCACGCCTTGTGGGAGGAGAACTTCCAGCGCTGCATGGTCTTCGATATCGCTCGCTCTGTGATCGAGCACAATATCGGCACGAGCTTTCCGCCTCTGAGCTACGACGACCCTCGCGAGCTTCTCGAGCAGGGCAAGCTTGACCTTCTGGATCGCCGCTAGATCATCAGGCCACCGTGGCGAGCTCTCGAATTGCATGACGATCTCGGCGCAAGGGACGTATTTGAGGTTTCCAGGGGCGGTGGGATAGCGGTCGAGGTCGATCGGATGCGGGACGAATATGGACGAGTACCGCAGGAGCTCGGACGCCGGTGTGACTTGGAGTATCGAAAGGGGCAGCTCGGTATCAATCGATTTGAGGAGCCTGTACAGGTCCTCGTATGCGTCTATCATCGGTCGAAACCCGAGCTTCTCGCAGCTGGCGACCGAGACCGCATTCCGAGCACTGTCTGGGGTTTGGATCATACTTGGCCATCCTCGATCGGAAGTGAAGCGCCTGATAATGTCCTCATTGATACTGAGGTGCCGCCCCAGAAGCCAAGCGACGATTCGACTCGGTATTAGAGCGGCCTCCTCCGGTCGAGCCAGGTCCCAGACCACGCTTTCGGTGATGCTCCCATCTTGAAAGCGACGCAATTCCGCTTTCTCACCCCAAAGCTGGCGAAATGACTGGCTGGCTGCCGGTTGATCGGGCGAGGGGCCAATGTCGATGACTCTCGTTGCATGCGCCGGATCCAGTATGATCCCGATGGCAAGAGCGTTTGCGGACGAGGAAGGGGACACTTGGATGACCCGTGCTCGGTCGCTAAGCCCGCGTCGCAAGGTGGCAGCGATCGTCGACACGACAAAACTGAGGCGTGAAGGATGTTCCGAGCATCGAAAGACGTCCGCTGGAGCGCGGTCAAGAGGTACGTCAATGCTGCCAGCCATTTAGCAATGTTCGGGAAGACGTCTGTGGTCCACTCACTGCATGAACTCGTCAAAGACTGCCGGACCGAGTGAACAATCACGCAAAAACACCTCGGCGAATCGATCGACAGTCGAGTCCTCGAGCATCGCCAGCGTCTCTCGAGCGTGGTGCTGCAGCTATAGCCTGTTAGTGACCACCTCTGCGATGAGACATGGCATACTAGCTGCAGGTCACCCTTCTTCCAGCCGGCAAAGACGTTCACAGTACCTGTCGGATCGACAAGAACATCATCGAAGGTGTTTGTGAATTCGAAGTGGGGTATCTACGGGACATGAAGCCGGGTAACCTTGCTCACACAGTTCACTTACGACGGTATCACTCGTCGCCGCCATGAAGACTGGCGTCTTGCCAAAATCCGTATGTGCTGACATCCATCAAACCGACGAACCAAGCAAGATCAGACGTACTCACCCAAGAATTCCCAAGCCGCTCGCAGAGCTCCCCAATATCCCAAACCCTTGCCTAAGCCCCGGACCTTCCTCGTTTGATTCCTGATGTCGCCAACTCCACCAAGCTCACCTCCTTCGACAACCCATCCAAGGAGCATACTTGCAAACCACCCACTCCCGCCACGATGGCCCTTGATCCCTCGCCGGTTTGTCCATATTCTCCACAATGCGAGGAATGAGTCCGCGGTCCGGTCAGGAAGAAGCTGAGATAGGCGGTATAGATTGAGTAAGTGGGGCTTGTGTAGGGTGTCGTGGAGGATCGAAGTCGAGTATAGAGGTGACCTTGGGGTCTCGGCATCGGTCAATATACGGACAAGGCTTCTGGAGGGATACAAGGCGGATATGGGAAAGGTGTCCGTAGGGATGGAGGCATGGAGGTTGATGTCAAGGTGGTGCTTGACACCTTGCCCTAAAACGATGAGTGTCAATAATTGGGGTCTCGATTTGGGCAGCGCACCTTTTCCTACGGAGAGCTTGATGATCGGCCGTCTCTCGTCTCCCATGGCAGACTCCCAGCTAGCCTTTACTCCATACATCGGAGTGTCGCTTTGTGCCGCCCACTTGTTCAAGGAAGCGCAGATAACGGCGAGGTAGTGCGCCCGTTTATGGAAGTACCGGTATGACATCCGGTCCTTTACCGAAAACATCGCCTGAACCGCCATGAGCACCGGGCCAGCGCAAATTTACCCACCTGAGGCATCACAACGACCATATCAATCCCACCCAACTGCCCTTTACCCTTCCTATACCCTCCGCAAACGGGCCAGCTACCCCCGACGAAAACCTCGCTCGGACGTTCCCACCCAAGCGTCCACTGCACTTCCGCCCCTTTCCTCAACGGCGAGAACTCCTCAGGGCCAGGAAACGTCATAGATATTCGCTTGACGGCCTCGCGAGGTGCAAGCGGGGGTAAGATGGGGAGTGAACGGATGCGCGAGTGGATAGAGGAAAGGAGGGATTTGAGGGCTGCTTGCGGTGTTGACGGTAGGAGAGTGGAAGCGAGGAGTGCCTCGAGCTGAAGAGCGAAGCTGCTGGACCCAGTCGTCTGGGCATTGCGCAATCGGTCCATCTCTCCTAGAGTTGGAGGTCTGTACAGGCCATTGCCGTTGCGCCTCGGATTCGATGGACCAGCGATTGGTGCTGGGGTGAGATCTTGCCCGTTTACGTCTTCCTCAGACTGCTCTGTATCCAGATCCGTTTGAGGAAGCTCATATTCTTTCTACCGTACCATTGTCAGCTGAGTACATAGGTTTTTCAGTAAGTGGTTGGACCTTCGTGGATAGCTGACTCGAGGCCGCAGCCTTCCGTTGAACTGGACGAGTCCCCGACATACCGCTCGTCGGACCGAGAAGGAGGTATGGAATAGAAAGTTCAGCAACATTTCCAAAATTCACGTGATTGAGCCGTACCTTAGGTGAGTTTAGGCGTGCAGGGTGTCGCATGACTAGCGTCCTCCAGGCACTACATCCGCTCTGTGCCAGTCCCTGAATTGCTGAAACCGGGTCGACTCGTTATTCTCCTTCCAATAGCTTGTATCCATCACCTGTATCATCTTGGGCTTTCGTGGGGGTGTCGGATTGGAATTGAGGAGCCTTCGGTCAGCACGTCTTCGCATAGTCGAGCGACCTTCAAGCATTACTGCAATTCAACTTGTAATTAACGCGGAGCATCTCATCTAAAACCATGTCCCGCTTCAAGATCTCTGCAGCGTTATGGGACAAGATCAACCATTTCGCGTCCTTCCCCCAGACAGGCGGTAGGTCTGATGTCAGGTTCGGCGAGCTGACGCGGCAGTCTCCCTCCAACAGATGGTGCTCTTCGGCCAACAACCTTCCCAAGGCACACTCCTCAAAGCCTCCCAATTCCTATCCGAAGAGCTGCCCATCCGCCTATCCCATCGTGTAGTCGAGCTCGACGCCTTGCCCGATGGCTTGAGTAAGATGCCGAGCATCGAGAAGGTTAAGGCTTGGTATGCACAGAGCTTCGAGGCGAGTCCAGCGAATTCCGCAGCAAACACATGAGCTTATGAGAGGTGTAGGAAATCATCACATTCCCTCGACCGAGATTAACGCCCGGGATCGAGGACATGCTGCGAATGTCGAACAAGTGAGTCGAACGGGCAGGGTAGGGGCTGATGACAGAAATCAATCCTTCCCTTCCGCTACACCCAATCCATCGCTCGACCCGCTCATGCATGAAGGACCGGCTGGGGGCGGGCTTGCGTCAGACCGGGGGATGCTGGTGAACGGTGGAGGGACGAATGGGAGCGGATACGGAGCGAATGCGACAAGATTACGGATACCCATCGAGCGGAGGTTTGTCATGCTCCTTCCTCAATCTTCACCGGATCCTGCCTAAGATGCGCAGATATTTCTCTCCACCTCCATCTGACACCCACTATCCCCCTGAAGTACACCACTACAACGAAAGCTTCACCCATCTCCTCCAGAACATCAAGAAGCGACACGACCCCACCGTCACCACCGTCGCCCAGGGTGTACTGGAATGGAAACGGAATCAAAAAGCCGGTCGGATAGGACAGAGTATCCAGGAATGGTTGGATCGGTTCTACATGAGTCGGATAGGAATACGGTTCCTCATCGGGCAGCGTGAGTGCGAATCAGCCGATTGAGCTGACACGCAGATGTTGCGCTGAATACACTGCAACCACATCCGGATTACGTCGGGATCATATGTACACAATCGGTATGTCTTTCCAAGAGCCGTATGTGTATGGCCTGATTGTGCAGAATGTCCATGATATATGCCATGAGGCGATTGGTGAGTTGCTGCAGTATTGACGGAGCTGACGGAAGAAAATGCGAGATTCGTTTGCGAGGATCATTATGCCCTATTCAAGGGACCCCCAATCCAGTTGCTCTGCCCAAAAGACCTCACCTTCGCCTACGTCCCGGGTCATCTGTGAGTTGCCTACAGTGCCACAAAAGCCGCTGACTCGCCCAGTTCCCATATTTGCTTCGAACTCCTGAAGAACTCCCTCCGAGCGGTGGTCGAGCGATATGGTGTGGATCACGAGGACTCCTTCCCGCCTATCAAGGTCGTTGTCGTTGAGGGTAGCGAGGATATCACGATCAAGATCTCGGACGAGGGAGGAGGTATCCAGCGGAGCGCTATCCCGTTGATCTGGACGTGAGCCTCCTCCCGCTTGTTCGGGGAAAAGCTGATCAGGTCAGATACCTGTATACTACGATGGGGGACGAGGGATTGGAAGCGAACATCGAGTCGTCGGACTTCAAAGCGCCAATGGCTGGGTTCGGGTGAGTACGCCGAGCATTCACAGAGTCAAGCTGATGAGCAATCAGGTATGGGCTACCGTTATCAAGACTGGTGGCTCTTTTCAGCGGATGGCTTGCGTCAAGGATGCTAACTGATCTCACGCAGTACGCTCGGTTCTTTGGAGGCGATCTCAGATTGATCTCGATGGACGGGTATGGGACGGGTGAGTCGCACACATTCGATGTACGCCCAGGCTGATGAGTGATCAGACGTGTATATCTCTTTGAACAAGCTGTCGTCGAGGTGAGTCGGATTGTGTTGCGCCGGGTGATATTGATGAGATTAGTCGGGAACCGTTGCAATGATCATACTACCTCACTTCACACACCTCGCATCAATCAATCCGTCGCATGCCATGGATCACACTGCCAGTTTCAGGTCGAGCCGCTCTTCTATCCCTCGCGGTTGCATATCCGGATCAAGTGATCAGGAAGGAGCCCCTTCGTTTTCTAGGCAGTCCGGACGATTCGCCCAGCGGATGATTGGAAGACTGATCACCTGACCAGCCAGCCGAATCAACTGACTAGCTTAACGGCTCACAGCTGACTAACGGCGGGATGGTGATCAATCATAGGCTGCATTCATCGGGGCTGCATTCATCGGGGAAACAATACTATTATCGTAATGTTCCACCTCTTCTCCATGCAACATCTAATCCTCATCACTCCACACGAGACTTTCTCAGCTTGTAGCCTTGTTCGGCGCGAACTTGGACTTCTCCCTGAGATACGGCCCGTATTTGTACAGCACGATCGGGATGGGTCTACGTCCTATAAGCGTCTTCTTGCATAGTTGGAATGGAGGTGGACGACTCACGCCATGATAAGAGCGATGAAGCCCAGCAGGGAAGACGCCCACTGCGTGCCCAGCTTGTCGTACATCTGATTCGAGAATGCCGGGAACGCCGCACCAAACACGGACCGGCAGACGGTAGTTGCCGCAAGAGCGGAAGCGGCGGACCAGAGGTAGACATCGATGATGTAATTGAATAGACTGACGAACATCCCGAGCACGGCGAATCCGAGGAGACCACCGGCGAGGACCGGAGAGATCCAGTGGATGGAAGGGTAGGATGTCCATGCGAACCAGAAGAAGGCGACGACGAGTGCCCAGGAGGAGAGAATGCACATCTCGAGTCGCTTTTCGGGCTTAAATGGTTCGGGATCCATATCCTTCACATGGCGCTGGAATCGAGGCTCCACCAAAAGCAAGAACCTGTGGGGTGGACCTATTAGTGCGACTTTTGGCTGGACGTGGGTGGACTCACACGAAGGCGGCGAGGACTCCGCCGAAGAAGAAGCCGAGGAAACAGAGCCCTTCCTCGCCGGTGTTGAATCCATGGTTCTTGATGAAGACGAATGGGTAGGCTTCGAAGAGGAGATAGACGACACCGTAGACGAAAGACATGTAGATCGTGACGGAGAGTAACATCGGCTCGAGTGCTGCGTCAGGGGTCAGCTTTGTTGATCGGCCTTGTAGGGTGGTGGCTTACCGAGCATGATGAATGGCTTGAACAAGATCTCCCTCAGTCTCTCTCCCCAAGATTCATGCTCCATCCGCTCCACTATTGACTCACATCAGTACTGTAACATCCTGACTCTGAAGCGAATCGCAATTCACAAGGCGCGTACCACCTTTCCTCGCCCGTCTCCTTTCGCATCCGTTGAGCGCGATGCATTAGGATAGTAGGAGCGTATGTCTCCGGGACACAAAACACGATGATGCCGAGGCAGACCCCTGCGAAGATCGCGAGGATCCAAAAGACCCATCGCCAGCTCGTTCCCGTGACATCGATGAAGCCGGCCACGATCGGTCCGACGGATGGTCCCGCGAAGGGGGCGAGAGCAAACATGCTCATCGCCTGACCGCGATGATCCAAATCCCATATATCGGCGAGCAGCGCGCCTGAATTCGTGAGAGGTGCAGCGGCGAAACAACCGCTCAGGAATCGGAAGACCAAGATCGATCCGGTGTTTTTCGAGAGCGCACATCCGACTTGCCAACAGGTATAGGCGAAGAAGGAGATGATGAAGATCGGTCGACGACCGTAGGATTCGGACAAGGGTCCCCAGAAAAGTGGGCCGACCATGTAACCGCAGACGTAGACGGTGATGGTCATGACGCCGGCTTCTTGACTGAAAGTAAAATATTTCTCCAGGTCGGTGATCACGCCGGCAGGGGCTGTCGAGGCGAATGTGGAGTTGAGGACCAGTAAACTCCCAATGGCCGTGAGCCACCATCGGTATAACAAAGTCCAGTGCTGTTGAAGTCAGCACTGCCACTGCGGAAAATAGGTAGGACCGACCTTCGGATTATCGCGATCTGTAACCTCGAACTTCACCGCCCAAGGATCAGCACCCTTCTCCGCCCTCTCAGCAGTGCGCGCTTCCTCCTCAGACTGTGAATGAGGCGCCCAGAATCCCTCCTCCGCATCGATCCCTTCGGGCGCCGCACCGCCGAACATCCCAACACCGGGTGGCCTCGACGTGGGCTTGGTATTAGGCGGCATACCGGGACCGGGTACTGTCAGTCCGCCGGCCGCGTTGTCGGCGTTGTGGGTGACGTTCGTGGTGGATTTTGTTCGAGTGGGATCGACGGGGGGAGGGAGTGTCTGCGTGGCTTTTTCGTCGTAATGACCATTTTTAAGTCCGAGGTCGCCAGCTGCGGGCTCGTCTGCTGTAGAGACGTGATGATCCTTTTCGGCGAATTCGCCGTCGGTGGTTTTGACGTTTGGTAAAGCCTGTCCTAGATCTGTAGTCGCCACTGGGACGGTCGTGTGATTTCCGGTCGAGCCCTGGAGAGTGGGTGTGGGGGATTCGCTAGAGTTTGAGGTCATCCTCGTGACGTTGGAATCGTTTTCCATGATTTCGGAGGTGGGGGAGTGATAAAAGGACGGAATATGGGGGAGCAGTGAAAAGTGGTGAAAGGAAGTGTTCGAAAGGAGGTCGAGATGGAGTTGACTCCAATATGGGAAAGCTCAACAATAGGAGTGAAGTGTGATGTGAGTTTTCAAGTGTGGAGTATAAGAGGGGGAAAGAGACATTTGTAGTCCCGTGGAAGATGGAGCCGTAAATGACCGCGGGCATGGTGGCCGCCGGACTAGTGATGTGAACGATTTGTCGGGGGAGGTGAAGCATCACGAGGATGACCACGTCGTCGGGATTGATGACCTACTCGAGATGACCAACTAAAACTTCCTTCCTTTTCGGGTATCACAACGTGGTTGACGCAATCCAAATGGAATCCCACGGTGGGTCCGAGGACGGCCGCGGCCCGGCCCTAAGCATTATCGGGAGTATGACATAAATTCCACGGACACGTTGGGGCTCCCGATAAAAGAGTCTCATGAGTATAATATCGGCCGTTACCACGATTATTCTCAGAGACTAAATTCACGTGGTTTGACGTGCACTTATATACGACCAGAATCCAGGCGCTATGGAACGTCCTGACCTTTGTTGACCGAAAAGACGATGAGGCTCGTTTTAGGCGACCATCGCCTCCAGCAGGACGACAATTGTGCCGCTCACTTGTCCATCTCACGGCTAATGCATGTGGCCAGACGTCTGGGCAGATACCTGAAATCGAGTCACCTCCCTCGAGTGGGGAAAATTCGATTGATTTGATCTATGCCTCACCTCGATCCGTAGGCGTTCCGGAATCCTTTCGTCCTTTGCCTTTCGATGCCGTATTGCCCCTCTCTGGGCGGCAAGCCGGTAGCTCGGAAGCCGTTATCACGTGACCTCGATCTCTTATCGAAAGTGGGGGAGACCGAGTGGGGAGCGGACAGAGGGGTAACTTAGACCGGTGTGTATATCAACCGCTCCTCTCTTTACCCCGCGTTCAGCTCCGCTTGGGACATTCCCACATTCTCATCATGGCCAAGCTAATGAGCTCCGATTCGAAAGTCGAGGGACCTACCATCGACCGAATCCGACCGATGCTCAGCACCGCCGACTCTGAAGCTGATCCGGCGCTGGCGAAAGGTCAAGCGGAGACGACGGAAATCCAAGGAGACTCGCATTTCTACGAGACCGTCACGGCTGCCCCGCTCAATGCGCTCTCGAGAACCTCTTTCCAATTGTACTTGATCTTGCTTGTTGCAGCGCTCAATGCAACTGCTTCGGGATTTGATGGGGTGTGTCCATCTTACCAACGATTTGGCGGGAAAACCAAGCTGATGGGGTTGGGGGCCTGGTAGTCAATCTTCAGCTCGATCAACGCGATGACGCAGTACAAGACGTACTTCCATCACAAGGAGCTCGGCTCAGCCACCGGCATGTGAGTGGCTCGTCACCCATTGAACCCGGACTTACTCGTCAATCAGTATCTTCCTCATGTACGCCCAAGTTCTCTTTGTTCGGCATGTATTTTGACGAAGACAAGTTACACCGTCGGCAATATTGTAGGATCCCTCTTCACCGGCCCGATATGCGATCATTTCGGTCGACGTGCAGGTATGGCTACGGGCTCGGTGCTGATCATGGCGGCTGCGGCAATCCTCACCGCTGCTCAGAACGATAGTTATCTTCTCGGTATGCTCGCTCTAGTGTTCGCTCAAATATCCAGACTGACCAACGGCTTGATAGGTGGCCGATTTCTTCTTGGTTTCGGCGTATCCATTGGAACTTCCTCCGCGCCAACGTATGCGCTTGAATTGGCACCGCCTCAATGGCGCGCTCGCGTTGTCGGATACTACAACACCTGTCCGCATATGTTCTCAATCCTCCTGCCTGCTGACGTCCTGCAGTCTTCTACACCGGCTCGATCCTCTCCACCGGCGTCGCCTACGCTTCTTCCAAATCTCACTCCCAGCTCGCCTTCCGCCTCCCGCTCGGCCTACAGCTTATCCCTCCCCTATTTATCTTCGTCGGCTCCCTCCTGATCCCCGAGTCCCCACGATGGCTCTGTGCCCGAGGGAAGACAGAGCAGGCGGCGAAGATACTGGCAAAGTACCATGGTGCGGGGGATGTGAATCATCCGGTCGTGCAGTTGGAGTTGGGGGAGTTTGAGCAGGGGATCAAGGTCACTCAGGCGCAGAGCTGGTGGAATTACTACGATCTGTCGGTTGGACTCAGTTGCGTGTGGCCGATACTGATTTTACTTGTTAGGGTGGACTCGCGTAATCAGCGATGGCGATTCCTGCAAGTTGCGTTTATGAGCTTCTTCGCTCAGCTCAGTGGGAATTCGTACGTCGAGTCCCCGTCGTACATATTTGAAAACTGAGATGACCGTATGGGTAGTGTGCTCACATATTTTTTGCCCTCGATGTACACCCGCCTAGGTATCGCCTCAACCGAACGACGCCGTGATTACCCCCCTCCACTTCTCGCCTCTCTGCTGACGACGCTTCAGTGCTCCTCACTTTCGCCAACTCGATCGTTTCCTGCACCGGTGCCGTAGCCGGGTCCGCCACGAACGACAAGATCGGTCGCCGCGCCAAACTCTGGACCGGATCCATCGTCCTCGCCTGCCTCTTTGCTGCCGTCACCGGCTTCTCATCCCAATTCTCTGGTAGCGGTCACCCAACTCAAGCACTATCGAACGGTGGCGTAGCCTTCATCTTCCTCTTCGGATGCGTGTATTCCTTCATCTATACCCCGTTGACGGCTACGTACTGCGCGGAATGTTTGGCGAACCATACCCGGGCGAAGGGGATGGGCGTGGTGAGTTGTGTTCCCATCGGGCTTCGGGTAATGGATGGTGACGGGGATGGGATAGCATGTGATTATGAGTAATTTGGCGAATCTCTACAATACCTACGTCACAGCTATCGCTCTCGAGAAGGTCAGTCCTTCGCTTCGCTTGAGCATCTGACGGCTAACCCCAGACTAGATCGACTGGAAATATTATTTAGTCTTCGTAGCACTCAATCTCGTCTACGGTAAGGCCTCCTCCTTTACCACGATCCATGGACTCATGCTGTGATGAATGTCACTAGCGCTGGTATGGTTCTTCTTTGGTGTCGAGACCCGTGGAAGAACGCTCGAAGAGTTGAACGAGGTATTCGACGCGAAATGGCCACCGAAAGCGGCGTTGATCAAGACGGTGATGGTGAAGCGGCATGGACATCTGGAGGGGTTGGAAGGGAGTGAGGCGGCGGAGTATGGTTTGCGCAACGGTGGGCGGTGAGGTTTGGAAGAGCTCCGACGTTTCGTTTCTCCGGTGAAGTTCGAGTGAAGCGTGTCGGATTGGAAGGGATTGTATTACGAGCGATCATGCAGGGAAATGTACCGGGTCGTCACGGCCGTAGACGACATGTTTGATGAAGCCATCGCGCGAAGCGGGCCTGCGCAATGCTCTTCACCGTCAGTGAATTTGCGCCTACCGTTCATGTTGGAGGACCGCCAATCCGCCACGCGGAAGCAAACTCTGCGACGCGTTCCTGAAGATCGTAAATGGGAAGTCTCTAAACTGGAGGAATTCACACTCGAGGACCTCCTCGATCGGCCAAGGCAGAAGCCTGACTCGCTCCCCCGGGAGTTACTATGCCCTCGCAAAGTCCTCTACCAGATAATGAGCATGAGCTCTCCGCATATGGCCCCTCCGCACACGCGTCCGGCTCCTCTTCTTCCTATCCCCTCCTATCCATTCCAAACGGACATTCCTCTCCACCACCGATTGCACGAAAGAAACGACGATCCTCCACTTCCCGCACGGTCCCAAGATGGTGGAAACCCATCACCATAGCATCTGCCCTTATCCTCCTCATCCTAATCTACGCCGTTGTACACCCCAACATCCCAGGCCTCCCCGCTCTTCAACGTGTCGTCCTCCAATCCGGCTCAGACTCGGCGAACCACCCGTCTTCGGTATATCCTTCCGAGGACTCGAAATGTACGTGTGGACATACGAAGGAGGGGGAGAGGTTGTGTGGGGTTTATCATCGGGAGGCGTTGAGGACGACGAGGTTGGTTCAGGGGACGGGGGCGAGGGTTAGGAGGATGCTCTTGGCGGCGAGAGAAGGGAAGGCGCTCAAAGTGGGAGTCCTAGGTGGCAGTGGTGTGTGGTTTCCCTCTGGTTGTGAAGCAGATGGGTTGCTGAGGAGACTCTGCGTTTAGTTTCCGCATGTCATGGGCTTCATCCGAGTCCGGACTATCCGCAAGGAGATCCGGATGGACCGGGATGCTATACCTCGCTTGTGAAGGTGTGGGTGCGGGAGACTTTCCCTGGCGTGAGGCGATGTCCATATGACAACTGACTGCAGCTGATCATGACGGAATGTAGGCGGAACATGAGTTCTTCAATGGCGCTATTGGCGGAATGGATTCGAGGTCTGTCCGACCAGAATCAGTGGATGATCGCTGACTTCCACAGCTACTACGCCTTTTGTGGGGTACGATGATCGTTCGCATTGCTCTCAACTACGCTGACTTCAACGAAGACTCACCACATCGCAACGGATGCCGACCTTATCATCCTCGAATTCGACGTGAATGACCAAACGTGCGTGAATTCCTTCTTGATGGTGGAGCATGGCTGACACCCCGGAGAGATCTGCTATACCAGACATTTTTCGATCAGCTCCTGCGCGTTCTCTTGGAGTTCAAGTCGATACCGGCGGTCGTAGTCCTCGGGGCTTGGGCACCGCAAGTCGCGCAGGACCAGGGATATTATGACCCTCAGACCGTACATCTTCCTATTGCCACGTACCTAGATGTACCGTACATTTCGTAAGGTTGCGTTCACTTCACAGCTTCAAGCTTATGGCCTTGTCAGACAGAAGCGAATGATGTGGAATACGTACCTCCGATGGCCGTCCTCTACCGCTCAGGCATTCTATCAGCCCGATCACCTCCATCCCAATGCTCGGGGACACGTGAGTCAGACATTAGGTGTTGAGCTGACTCCTTAGCGTGTCCTTGCGGACATCCTCATTGCATATCTTGAAACCGAACTCTGCCTGCTCTCACGCTACGGTCTCCCGATCATCCCTTCCCACGAAGAAACCCTGTCTTCCACCAAACCATTCTCCGACCTCATCAACATCCCCTACCCGCTCGACACCCTGCACCTCGTCGACCCATTCACAGCTCCGGAAGGCTGGGAGACCACATTTCAACCCGGACCCCTCGCCGCTCTCGCTTCGGAAGCCCGCCATTTCGCTCTCCCCTCCACGCCATATTCTATCTCGCCCATCGGACTATTCGCACCGCTTCGTGATGTGCTAGACCCGTCCAAACCCGACCCGTCATCCGCTCGACATATCCTCGGGCTACCACAACCAAAGATGTTCTGTGCCGATGCAAACGACCGGGAACATCCGATAACGCCGACGAGCCATGAAGGCTGGGAGTCATTCGTTTGGAATCAGGAGAAACATTATTGGGTCTCGTCTACGCCTGGAGCTCGGATACGAGTTGAGATCAAGGTCAATGCGGGGAGGTGAGCTGAGACTTTCTGATCATGGAGTCCGCTGATCCACCTGCAGAGTCGCGGTGTATTACTTCCGGAGTCAGCATTATGATCTGGGCGATGCCCAATGCTGGGTGGACGACAACGAGAGCGGCGCGGTCAGATTGGCAGGGTACTGGCCGAAGCCGTACAATGTCGCCGTGTACGTCCCGACCTCTCTTCCATCTCACCCAGACTTGATGCTGATGAGTGCTGCAGTGTGGCGTACATCGACGAGAAGGTGACACCAGGCGATCATTAGTGAGCTCTCCACCGTACTACCTCGGATCTGATGTTCGTGTTCATAGCGTCACCTGCGAAATAATGTTATCGACTTCACATCCGACCAATCCCGCTGCGAGACATTTCCGGATCGTCGCTGTGATGGCTACCTGACGAGTTTGCTATTCGGTCATGCATAGATCGGAGACGGTCAAAACATGTCGCTACCGCCAGATTTGTTACCGATTACATCGGACATACTTTGCCAAATATAGTACATATTCACAAAGGTGTCTCCGAGTAGTCTCACATTGGCTGCTCACAACCACCGCAATTTCACACGTTCCACATCTACAAAATCCCTCTTACGCTGAGCCTTTGTTGATGGAGATACAGCCTTGCTTGCACTTGTGCGGTACCCATTGTTGACTGCATCAATTTGTCTGTAGTTTTCCTTTCATTATCCAAGTCATACCGAGTACCAGCGGGTGTGCTCGACAATTGCATACATTCCTTGACATCGGACGAGGCAGGAAGGTTGCTTGGGCGTGAGTTCGATCCAAATCATAATTGGTTGGGTACGGTCATAACATCGGTAATATCCGGCACCTCATGCGGTCGCTGGTCACGTCGGATATCGACCATCTCTGACAGAGCTCGATGGTGTCATCAGAGACGAACTCTACCGGATAAGAGGAAGGTGCGGGCCGGATGTTGAGACAAGAAGGCAGATAGACGACACGGTCATTGCGCTGCCTATTTTTTCCCGTGGTTGACGCATGCGCCTGACCACCAATGGTCGCCTCATACAGAGGAAACCGCTGCATGATCCTCATGCCCCGTTTACTACCATCCTGCCGTACATGTCCCGGGTCCTTCTATGCAAACTGAAGATCTCCCATCAGTATCCGGCGATAGCGATGAGTGTCAGGTACTTGCCGTAGACAGATAGCTCTCTGCGACGATCCGTGCCCTAGCGTTCAATGACAATTGCATCTCCGAGATCTCCTTATCGACGTCCTCCATGAATTGGATAATGAAGTCGACGAGCTTGTGCTTGAGCATGGATTCGGAGTGGAAATTGGTGATCAGGAAGGATATATCATAGCCCTACTCGCCTGCTCAGCTATGACTAGTCACCGCGAGAGAGGGGAAGGGGTGGGAGGGGGGAGGCAGATTCGCATTTCGAGGTTGTATTACGGGACTACGGGACATGGAACTCACGGGCAGTGATCTCCGTCTGAGGATGACGAACCCCTCTGCACGCATCATCATGAACCTTGTAAACTTGTGACACAGGATCTTCTCAATCTCGTTGGCCTGCTTGATCGCGATGCTCAATCGGACCGAGTTTATCGAGGACTCGATGAGGACACGCTCGGATTCGTTGCGCGAGACTATCAGGGGGTGTAGGAGGACTTCGGGGGATGTTCTGGGGAATCACGCGGTTCAGCTTGATTCCCTCATCTTCGGTGCAGATTGAGCCGGCAGAGCGAAAGTCTGCGCCGCGTGTCGGGATGAAATAGCTGACCTAGCTTCGACCTCGGGCTTGTTATGCCGTTCGACGACTTGGGATGAGAAGTTCTCGAGGGTGAGGGCGGCGGTGAGTGTACTTCGTACGGCATTGAGGTAGGGTCGGAGTGTGTTGGACTGGAAGAGCGGTCAGCGTACATCCCCACAGCCAGCTGTCATGGCAGAGTCTGCGTGGCCCATGATGGACGACGACAGACGTGCACCTAGCAGCTTCACAATGACTGACCATTTTGGCGAATCCTCCTCAACAACGGATGTATCGAAGAGCGAAGTGTCGAAACGCGGAGGAGCATCCTATCGTCAGAAGCCCGTTTGAAGTGCCATCAAGACTGTATCGCCGAATTCCCATGGTTTCAGGCACAGGTGATTCATGAAAAGTTGAATGTCCTGATTTTCAAAACTTTCGTCAAAGTCCAAAAGCAGCTCTATCCACTAGAATGGCTGTCAAGATGAATCTCTGGGTCCGTCTCCTCCCACCGCTCACTTCTCACGATCCCGTTGAGCTAATGCTCTACCTAGAGCCTCACGCTCCTCCCGGGAGAGAAACACCCCCTCTACGTCCGGCGCGACTTCCAAATCACAAACGCCGCTCTCGGCGAGGAGCTCCGTTCCGCCGACGGACGTTCCGTCGTGAAGATCACACATCATCCGTTACCGCCTATCGACTCTGATTCGGATGATGAGCTGGATTCGGATATGGAGAATGAGATGGGGGATGGATCTGAGTTGGGTGATGAGGTGGAGGGGGGGAAGGGGAAGATGGTCAATGGGGTGGGAGGGGATGAGGTGGATGAGGATGGTGATGCGGATGGTCAGGGGGATGAGGATGACGAGGCTCATGAGGATGATGAGTATAGTGATGATGAGGTTGAGGAGACGGTCGTTCTATGCTCGCTCATACCGGGGAAGGTGAGCTATTTCTTCATAACCGCGTTGAGATCGTCAAAGCTAATGCATCATCCAGATCGAGCAGGCGACCCTCAACCTCACTTTCGTTGAGGGCGAAGCTTTCCAATTCGAGGTCTCCGGCGAGAAGTACGTCCAAACTCTTTTATAGCGGTTCACTGGCTGATCTGATGCTCTGCAGCGCTGTCCACCTCATCGGAAACTACATCAACCAAGTCCCATACGAGCCCGAGTCAGATTCTGAATTCTCAGGGAGCGATGATTACTCCGAGCTTGAGGATGAAGAGCTTGACGAGGACGAAGAGGAGGCCATCAAGGGGTACGTCAAACAACCTCCCTAGCTATACCATATTAACGGTCATCTCCAGGAGATTCACCGAAATCCCGGAGACCACGCCAGCCGCTTCACTAAGAAAGTCCCTTCCCACCCTCGACGCGAAACCCAAGGTCAAACCCGATGCGAAACCCTCCGTTCCCTCTGCCGCCGCGTCGAAACCTGCTGCCGCTCCCGCTCCTTCGCAGAAGCGGAAAGCTGAGGAGATCGAGTCGCCTGCGCCCCAGCCTGCTGCCACTGGCGCTACCGGCACCGCCGCTGCTGAGGGCATGAGCAAGAGCCAGAGGAAGAAGTTGGCGAAGAAGGCGAAGCTCGAGCCGGAGGGGGCGGGTGGGGAGGCGAAAGCTGCGGTCGCGGGGGGATTGAAGCCGGCTGTGACAGCAGGGGGAGCGAAACCTGCTGGTGCGATGGTTGGAGGAGCGAAGCCTCAGAAGGTGAGGCGTTGAGATCGCTCTTGCACGTACACCCTATGCATACCATCATACAGACACTTGGTTCACCGGAACTCAACAACATTTACAGGTGGCTGACTAGAACTCGTAGAAGCTCCTTCCATCCGGCCTGATCCTCGAAGACGTGAAAGTCGGGGACGGACCAGTGGCCAAAGCCGGAAAACGTCTCGGTATGCGGTACGCCCCTCTCTCCTCGCGCAGTCGAGCTCCGGTCTGACGCTAAACAGGTATATCGGGAAGCTGGAGAATGGCAAGCAGTTCGATGCGAATACTGCCGGGAAACCATTCTCGTTCGTGCTTGGTAAGGGGGAGGTCATCAGTGGTTGGGATCAGGGATTGGCGGGAATGGCGGTTGGCGGGGAGAGGCGGTTGACCGTGAGTCCTTGCCTGCTGGCTTTGCCTGGGATCGAATGCTCAAAGTGGTGTAGATTCCGGCAGGGTTGGCGTATGGGAATCAAAAGATTCCGGGGATACCTAAGAAGTGAGTCTTCTCCTCCTTCTTCAGTCAGCTGTAAGGCGCTGATGGGAGTAGCTCGACGTTGAGGTTCGATGTCAAGCTTGTCTCGGTAGCATAGGCTTGGACCGGCTTGGGCTGGTGTGATTACCTGGGGCACAGATTCGTAATGATCGGCTAGCTTTCCTCTTGTCTCCAGCTTGACTCACCCATGTGTATTGTTTCATATCCACCTCGACCGAGGTGGATATGACGTTGCCAGGAACGAGTGGAGATATCCGCTTTACGGATTCGTTTCGTCCTTACCTCCCCTTGATTCTCGGTCATGCCTTCTCACCTTTTTACAATGCAAGTCTCAACTTGTCTAGCGCATTGTGACGGGATTATATCAATCTCGAAGCCGTACTACATGATCAGCTTCTCGTCGACTTGAGGACAAGTCTTGCGGGGACCAACATGTCCGACCCCCCGACCCCCCTGCCCCTCCCCCCGAACCTCCCCTACCCCTTGACGATCACCCGCGTCCTCGCTCCATCAAATACCCACATCTCCCGGGGAGACCGGCTTCTCGAATACGCTTTCACGTCCGACACCTCTCGGCGCGAGCTCGAGCGTCGAAGCTGGACGACGGCACGCAAAGGTGGGCAACAAGATGACGAGGCGAGAGAGAATGATATGGTGGGTACTTGGGAGATTTCGATTGAGGGGGAGGTGGTCAGGTGGGATCAGGAGTTTCGGGATGGGTATATTGTCGAGCGGAAACATGCTGGGTAGGTCCACAGCCGACTTCCAAAGCTAGCGAGAAAGTGATGGTGGTGTTGATGGTGGTATCTATGGTAGGAAACCGGTAGTTTGGGTACAGAAGCCTTGTTCCCATCCTGTCCAGTTGCGCGGGATGTGTGGAATTTGCGGAGCAGACTTGACCACGTATCTCCCTCTTCCAATAGTTGCGTTACTTTGTTGACAACAGATTAGGGACGATTACCTCTCTCTGCGGACTTCGGCACCGAACTCCCAGCCTGGCCCGTCGAGATATCCGGGCGCTTTCGAGCTTGCCCACGACGCATTAGGCGTTACCGTGTCCACTGATGTGTGTCCCGTTAGCAAAGCGGGGTTTTCCTGTAGCTGATACAGGTGCTGGATAGGAAGCGCGGAGGCTGGAGACTCAAACGAGGGATACCCTGCTGCAAGGGAGAAGACTCAGCTTGATCGTGGACCTCGACCAGACGATCATACATACCACCGTCGATCCAACAGTCGGGGAATGGATGGCAGAGATTGAGGAGGATGATGAGCGGGAAGACTCTGATCCAGCGAAACCCAGCGATGAAGATGAAAAAGGGATCAAGGAGGACGGTGCAGCCGTGGACGAGGTCAGAGAGGATACAGGAGCTGGAAGCACCACACCGCCGACAACACCACGTCCGCGGAAACAGCCGACGAAGAAGAATCCGAATGCTGCTGCGCTCAAGGATGTCGCGCGCTTTCAGCTGGCGGACGATCTGCCGCCTGGATATAGGGGACAGGGTATGGGGAGGTGGTATTATACCAAGCCACGGTCAGTTCTCTGCCTATACTTGTCGTGCCTCCCGCATCTCTTCCTCGATCCACCTTTCCTGCCGTTGCTGCCTTCCGTCGTGAGCGACCGCTGAATCTCGCCTAGACCTGGACTCCAACGCTTCCTATCCTCTATGTCCAACCTCTACGAGATGCACGTCTACACCATGGGCACCCGGAGTTACGCCGATGCGATATGCTCCGTCATCGATCCTACCGGCTCCACATTCGGCGGGCGGATACTCAGTCGGGATGAGAGTGGTAGTGAGGATCTGTCGATAGTCATCGGGGTTCAGCTCATGGTGGTTGGTTTAGGTTTTAGCCAGAAGAGCTTGAAGAGACTTTTCCCGACGGATCAGAGTATGGTAGTCGTTATCGACGACCGGTCGGACGTCTGGGCGGACTGTCCGAACTTGGTGAAGGTCGTCCCCTGTATGTGCAGCTCTTATCAAGAAGTCGCCCGGCTGATTTGGGTGGGCGTAGACGACTTCTTTGTTGGGATTGGCGACATCAACGGGTCTTTCCTGCCCCCAACATCACCCAATCCAACCTCATCCCCATCCTCATCTCCTACCGCCGCAGCGTCCAGTACATCAACAGAATCACCATCATCCGCTTCATCGTCTCCAACTCCAATAACTCTACCTGAATTGTCAGGGCTGATAGCTCAAGCGAAGCTTCTAGACCAGGTCAGCGAGGAAAGACCTCTCGCAAAGATGCAAGAAGAGCTGGAGAAGAAGGGAGATGCGGAAGAAGCTGTGGCTGTCGCTATTGCCATCAACGGCGTGGATGTAGGTAAGGAGGACACCAAGTCGAAGGAGGAAACGAGGTCGACGACACCGCCTGACTCCCCGACGAAGGCTCGGAAACCGCTGCTGAACGGTTGTGATGAGGAGCTGGACCGAGTCGCAGATGTGAGCTTTGTCACGATCGATCGTTGACAGCTGAAAAACGTTGAGATCCTCAAACATGTCCATTTGGCTTTCTATCGGGCGTACGATGCGAGATCGGATCGTGAGGTCAAGCGAGCGTTACCTCTGGGGTGCGATGTCGAGGTGAGCTGTTCGGGGAATCTTACAGATCGTCTCGCTAATAATCCTTCTAGCTCATCATCCCTGACCTCAAGTCCCGAGTTCTAGCTGGATGTACCCTCGTCTTCTCCGGCGTTATCCCTCGTCACATCCCTCCGGAAACGTAAGCCTGCATGTGAGATACAATGTCACACTTCTGATCGGCAAGACCAGCTCGGACATCTGGCTCACAGCCGAAGCATTCGGCGTTCACTGTCTTCCCGAGGTCACCAAAGACGTCACGCATTGCGTCACAGCCACCCTGGGCACCGAGAAGACCTACCGCGCTGGCAAAATCCGGGGCGCGAAGGTGGTCTGGGTGGGGTGGTTCTGGAAGAGCGTGGCGCTTTGGTCGAGGCAGGATGAGGAGGATTTCTTGGCGGGGCAAAGTGGATTGGCATCAACGAGTGGACCCAACACGCCGACGATTGTCGTGGATGAGCCAACGGGGGATGGGCTGGAAGAGGGTAATGGAGATGAGGACGTGGGGGAGGAAGCTGATGGAGCGGGGTGGGACGAGGATGCGCAGGCTGAGCTAGACGCGTTCCTGGAGAGGAGCTCGGATGTGGATGAGACTGAGGGCGGGCGGACGGACGCGGAAAGGTACGTCATCCAGCTTCGAATAGACCGTGACGAGCTGAGAGACCGTAGCGTGCCGAGTCCTCCGGGGACGCCGAGTCGGAAACGTGTGCGTTACGCTGATGAGGAGCAACTTCCGCTAGAGAGTTTCAAGGATCCATCACCTCCTGAGTAAGCAATTCCCTTACGGAACAAAGTTGAAGGTTGACGGGGTCGAGCAGGCCTGGGGCCAGTCCGCCAAAGAAGAAACGGGCGTTACATTTAGGCCCGCCTGAGAATGGGGAGGTACCTGAGATGAATCGATTCCAGTCCCGGGCGCCGAAGGGGAAAGAGCGGATAGAGGAGGTCTCGTCGCGGGACGAAGTGGGAGCGGATAGGGGTGGGGACGGTGATGGGGGTGGGAACGGGAACGATGACGATGACGAAGGCGACTTTGCTCAGATGGTGAGTCCCTTTCCTTGGCGTTGGCGGAAGATGACTGATGGAGAGTAGTTGATGGATAGCTTGGCGGATGGAGGAGGGGATGAAGATTGACGATGTGTCACACAGTGTATCCATTCATATATCTTGACCCGCCTCAACCCCCTTATCCATACTCACAACCCCATATCCTCCACATCATCCCCTTGAGCCCTGCTCCTCTTCCCCAAATTCTACCGTAGCTGGCTCCTCCTTTGCCCCTGTACAAACCCTCCCTGTCTCAATCCCAATCCCTCCGTAGCTTCTCAAGTCCCCGCCCCACTGATCACCCCGAAACTCCTCCTCCCCAACAACATCCCCTTTATAGCCCTAACCTCCTTCCTCACCCCATCCCACTCTTCCCCTCTCCTATCCGCCCCAGCCCCACCGATCTCACTGTTCAGATTGTGACCCAGCGTGCCGAGACTGACCGGCATCCCGTAATTCCCTGCGGCAGTGGAAGAGGAGGAACGGAGATAGATCTCACGATGAAGATGGGATGTGTAGGACTCGAGTGTGGAGAGGAGGGAGGTGCGTGTCGTGGATGTGGAGCTCAAGGCTGAGGAGAGGGATTGGAGGGAGGTTGAGAGGCGGGTGAGGGAGGGGGTGGGGTCCGTGAGGTTTGGAGGAGGAGTGGGAGGGTGGGTGGAGGAGGAAGTGGGGGTGGAGGGGCGGGAGTGGAGTTCTTCTAGCACGAGTGGTCTTTCCTCTTCCTTTTCGTGCTCCTCCTTGTCCTGCTTCTTCTCTGGGTCGGTTTCAGATGGAATCTGGGATTCGCCGTTGAAGATGGGAGGATATAATCGATTCCCGCGCAATTCCCGGAGTCGGCTGAGGAGTGCTTTCACCCGGTCGACCTGCTGACCCACCACCGCCGCCCGCGCGGAGAAAGTCGCGTGAAGAAGGGGGAGGAAGAAAATGGAACATCCAGCTGCGAGGAGGGCGGAGGTAGCAAGGATGAGGGAGAGGAGGGAGGTCAATCTTCGTAGGAATTGGGGGATGGGGGATGAGGACGTCATAGGGGGAAGGAATGGTGCGTTTTGGGACTGGTCGGGATGGGTGGGTTAGTAGGCGATATGAGACGGAGGGGGACGTACTGGGGGTGAATAAGGGTGGTCACGGTATGGAAATGGGCTGGGTCGATCTCGAGGGGTATCCTTTGTGGGCGGAGCGAGAGCGTCGGTGGGGATGAGGGGAGGAGTCGCCCCGAAGAGTGGGTTGACGGTCTCGGAGGGTGGTTGGGACGTGGATGGTCCGGCTTCGGTGGGCGTAGGAGCTGGAGGGACTGAATCGGCGGTGGGTGGAGGAGGGGGATGAGCGACGAAGACGGGGTTCGAGGTGGACTTTCCGGGGTGGTCAGAGGGGTCGCTCATACTTTTTACAACTCGATCGAATGAGGAAGAGAAAAGAGCGAGATGAGGAAGTGGAAGGAAAGATGGAAGGGTGGATCAGAATGGCGAGATTCTTATTAGTTTTGCTGTTCAATCTTCCTCCTTATTCCACGGTAAGAGCGGAAGCATGTCGGCGGCGGCTCCCATCGCTGAGCTCCTATCGTCAGGCGTCGGCGAAGCTCCAGGAGGTCCGTCTGTTTCCCCGCCATTCGAGCATTACAAGCAGAAAGATGCATCGAAAGGTCAGTCAACCGTCTTGGGCCAAGATTCCCTCGCAAAAAGGCCAGCTCCTCTCGTTCCACCTCATTCCATTGAATCCTCCCTTCTCCATCTCACTCCCTTTTCCTGCTCTCCTCGTCTTCTTGTCCTATCAAGTCTCGTCACTGATATTTCCGTCCTCAGTCGTCGTCCGTTTCAAATCCATAGGTTCCGCCCCGATCATGAAGAACAACGTCTTCAAAGTCACCGCCGGCAACCGATTCCAAGCGGTCATCGTCTTCCTCCGCACTCAGCTCGGCCTCAACCACGCGGATCCACTCGTACGTCTCTCCAAGCCTGATTGGGACGGGTCGTGACCGTCGCGCAGTTCACTTATATCAATGCGGCGTTTGCGCCCGCGCCGGATGATACGGTTGGGAATCTGTTCAAGGTGGGTGGAACCGAATCCAGAGGGCTAGGAGTTGACGGCTGACTTGGTATATCTCTCTCCTTCTCTCCCTCCGCACCTTTTCGATCGCCTGCCCTCACGCTTTCCGAATTCGGCCAAAGACAGTGCTTCGGCACGGAGGGGCATTTGATAGTCAACTATAGGTGGGTGCGACTTTCGCGAGCTGAGTCCGAGCTGACACCTGCGCAGCAATACGCAAGCATGGGGATGACATGTAATGTCTGCGCACCATTCATGCGTGTCCTACGCACAAATCAGGACGCTCAGCTTCCGGGCCATCAACAGGTTCATCGCAAAGCAAACACGGCAAGCAAACACATCTCGACTAGCCGGAATGCTTCACGCGAGAGATGCTTCAAACCATGCTCGAGCCACACAACGATGTAATCCCAACCAATCGATCCACTCCCCAGCTAGTATGTGAAGTTACCCCCAACTTTCTCCAACAGATACTCCCCATAAATCGTCACCCCTCCCTCCCCTCCATCCTTTCCAATATTCACCTCCCGTCCCTCCTCCCTGGCTTTCCGTCTAGCGGCATCCAGCACCCCCACCCTCGCCCCGAAATTCGGTTCAAAGAAGAACGGCACCGAGACCCTATAAACCGGATTCCGATGGACCACCCTATGTAAAGTCGCTGGGTAGAGTCCGCCGGACCAGAGTTCCCACATCGCGCCAATGTTGACTACAACACAGCCTGGGATCGGGTCGGCGGGGAGCCATGTGGACGGGGAGGAAGAGGAGGATTTGGAGAGGACTTGGAGCGAACCCGGGCATGGGTCGGCGAGTAGGAACCTGGTGCTGTCAGCCCTCGGTATTCAGACCGAGAGAGAGAGAGAGAGAGAGAGAGAGGGAGGTGAGGTGGACATACGTGAGACAGCCGTAGTCTTTATGATCACCGCACGATACACCGTCCGCCCCTTCGGGCAATGGCGGATACCCTGTCTGACCCGCGTCAGGCTTCGGTTGGGTAAAGTGGGTTTGAAGGGAGGGCGCACTGACCGATAAGGCGCATCACCCAGAAAGTATCATCCACCATCCCTCTCAACCCCTCCCACTCCCCTTCACTCATACCCAACCCATCCGCCATACCCCGCATCACCGCCAATCCCAGGACCTTTCATCTTCTCCACCCACCCTTCTAGCACACCTCTCATCCGCTCCGGCTTCTCGGGCCACACGTTCGGGCCCTCCAGCGGTCTCAGCTTCCCCTGCCCATTGCCATTCCCACTCGCATCCGAGGACGTGTGAGTGGGAGGGTATGGGGAAGGAGCGTAGAAGTCGAGGCCTTCATGGTGATCCGCTTTGCCCTGCGTGATATTCTGATGCAGCTTCTGATACCCTGTGCGCTCAACATCAATCGTCCGCTGTTGAAAGGTTTGCAGACCGGAAGGGGAGAAGGGGACATACCGCGACACCCATCAGATTTCTCCAGACCTATCGCATCCTTCTCCTCCTGCGGCCACCTGAAGAACTCCCGACCGAGATCGAGGATCTCGGAACATTCCCCGGGGTCGAGGAAGGAGGAGATGCGGAGATAGAAGAACCCGAGGTCCCTGCAGGCTTGGTGTAGCGATTGAGCGACTTTCGCTCGTTCCGTAAAGGCGGGGGAGGAGGAGGAGGAGGAGGAGGAGGGGAGGTAGGGGGTGATGTCGATTATTGGGAGTGGTGGAGAGAAAGGGGAGGAGGAATCGGGCATGTCTTGAGCGGAGATGAGGTTGGGTGAGGAATGGAGTGGACTGGACTGAACAAGGACGCTCGTGGTGAAAGGTTGATGGGCGGTGTGGCAGCACAAACTTGGTACTTGAGTTGCTAGGCTGGTTTTGGTCCGAGTTGACCTTTGTGTTGCAAAATGTGACAGGGACAGCGTGCGTTCCAGAGCTAGAGAAGGCCCGTGTGAGAGAAGGCTGGCTGGCCTTGCATACCATTTGATGACAGGATCGCTGGCGCAAATCACTGGACCAAACCCATCAGGTGAAGGAATTGTCTTTCGGGCTCCCGCACAGGCCAAGGGATGGAGAGGTGTGAGCAGCTCAACGCTGATCATCACTTGCTTGTGGCATACCTAGTCCTTACTTCACCAAAGTGTCAGACTGCTGTGCCGACCAGGGAACGATCCCGACGCTCAACTCCAATGCTTGCCAAAAGTCAGGCGACCTTGGACAAATGAATGCCTCTAGACGACCAGCGTAGCGGAAATCTATCGGGGACGTATGAGAAGGTAGCCGCGTTAGACAACTGGTCGGGGTAGTGAAACCGTCGCGATGGCGAATCTAGAGTATTACGAGATGACTTCAAACTTATCGGTGGGATCGAACCATCAAAGCCCAACCACAGGCGGGGTCGTCATCGCCTTCAGGCAAGTCGCCCAGAACCGCGCCGTACAGTACTGGCCTTACTGACCTACCCGCGTTAGTCGTATTTGAGATAGCGGCCTATGCGTTGAGCGCCGGACCGATCGGCTACGTGTACCTCGGGGAGAGCAGTGCGACCGAGCTTTCGAGCACGTACCATCGGTGTGGCAGCAGCGATGACGGGTATGCTCAACCTCATCGTCAGTTACTCTACCCCACTCATGCTCAGTCCCACCGGCGCCGATTGGGGTATCAAGGGTACCGCCTTCTGTTACGCCGGTACGGGTTTCCTCGGTCTCGTCCTTGTCTATTCCCTCATCCCGTGAGTCACAACCCCCTCTGTCCTGCAGGCCGCGGTGGATTTACACGTTATCGAACCGCTCCTGACTTGAATAGAGAGACAAAGGGTCGGCCCTACGCCGAGCTCGACGAATTGTTCAAGCGCAAGATCCATGCGAGACACTTCATGACCAACAAAGACCGAAGTTCAGATCGCGAGGGAGAAGAGATCGATCAAGGTTCCGCCTTACGAGCGTGGTGCAGTGATCGAAGGTTTGTGTTATTCTCGTTAGAACTTCCAATGAGTATGCATGGCTCTCGGAGGCGCCTTGTGTATGAGTTTTAGTGATGTCTACTCAAAGAGGGATTGCATATGATGGATCTGACATCGGCCACTACATAGCCTACCCAGCTTTGCCATTCGGCGGATGCGATTCGCCAAACACTCCAGGAGTGAACTGTGCAGCGTTGACAGATCAAAGTCATCTAGATCCACGCATCAGCCAACCATGCCATTTTACGAGGAAAGAAAAGGACCCACTGATGTCCACGTTGAGCTTCGCCGCGAATGCTGAGACAGGCAGGACATCCCGCCCACCTCTCGACGAAGTGAACAAGCACGCGTCGGGCACCACCGAGGACTGCAAATTGTCCGTCGCGCTGACCAGGTCGATAGCGAGCGCATCGACGCCCGACAGCCTTTGATCCAGAGCAGCGGCGACCCACGCCACGCCGGACCACTAAAGTCGCGAGACCTTGCTTCAGAGTGGTGATGTTTGACGAGGAGACGGATTGAAGTAAGGCCCGAAAGAGATCGCTCTGTTTCTCTCGTTCTCGATCGTCGGAGACTCGTTCGCTCGAAAGAGAGATGGTTGTGAATGACTCGATAGGGTGGGAGCGGTGGCTGTGAGCGTGAGTTCGATGCCGTTGTTGCTACTCGATATCTACGTGGAATCAGACCTGAAACCATGCAATCAGGGTAAGGCCGACCTTTGATATAGCAGCAGCCCGCGACGAAGAAGGCTTGATTCACAAAGGGTAGACTGATGTAGGCGGACGGTTCGATGATGTCGCTCAAGACGAGAATATCCCCGATGGTCCGGATCGAATAACGCCAGAGCGTTGACTCCGCCAGGGATCCAGGTGCCACCGCTCCGCTGCGACACGTATTTGCTGGACGACTAGAAGTGGGACGACGAAGATGATCGGTATCGGTGAGATACCCAGACGCCTGAGAAACAGCATCTTGGTGAATGGTACATCGTGACGAACGTGGTCACTCACGATGATGGTATGCAGCCAGAGATGGAGATGGAGGAAGATGGAACCTTGATTGGCCTGCGAATGCTACTGAAGGCTGGAGCCTTGTCTCAGCCAGTCATTTCCTGTGCATAAATGCACTTACTTTGTCGCGTTCCAGCGCATATCTTCCGGCCAAGAATCGTACACCCGTACCGAGTCTGCAATCGCAGCGTGAACGTCTGGCGCCTTCCGCTGCTTATGTCCCGGACCATTGAGCATATTGGCAAGCTGGCCATACGATAGCATCTATAGGCATGCGAATGGGACAGGACTATGCGGTACTCCGGTTGGTGTCGCGCTCGGCCGCACGTCTCTCTTGGTGGAAAGTAATTGAGTGATGCCTTCAATCCGGAAAATCGTCTCGCGCCCGACACCGAAGGCGAGCGCTAGGTCAAGCTCGTTGACGGACCAGAAGACGAGGCAGTTCAGACGAAGTTCGTCCTCCGGTATATCGGAGTCGTCCTCGGGGTCCTGTCCATCCGCCATAGCTGATATTTCGAGGCACTCTGAAACAACAAACAAGGTGTAGTCCCAAGTCAGTGGCCATACGGACAGCCATTCCCGCCATCATCCACTCCTCAGATTCCGAGTCTGCCAAAACTTCTCAGTTTGATTCGCTTCCTGACTCACGTCGACGTACCGATGGCGAAACCGAGATGAGCTAGCAGTACCAGCGCCATCACCTTATCTCTCGATGATACGCCCAGCACCGAGCCTAATAGACCCTTTGCGGATTTATGGAAAGGCTCGCCATATTCGTGTGGCTGTAACGAGGGTAAAGCGATGGCGGGGTGGCTCGAAAAACTGCCACGTCATCCCGTTACATGTTGCCCTTTTGAGTTGAGTTTCGACTCACCGAGCAGCAGTCGCTAGCGATGCAGCTGAAAAGGAAGACAGATCCCGAGCCAGCCTCGAGATCCGCCTCGAGCACATGCTGATCGAGGTAAGGGAACTGGCAGCCAAAATGGGCCGCAAAGAGAGCGAGTAGATGGCGCATGATGGGTTTCGCAGGTCACCCGTCCGCGGTTATGATTTCTTCCATCGGGTCAATGGTCCCGGCGTTTGTCGACGTCACAGCGGTAAGGGCTTGCTTGCTGCTGGACGGGCTCTCCAACCGTACCTTGAGTGTGATACGTTTGAGCCCAGACACATATCAGAGGAATATTTCTGTGGGGAGCTCAAGTATCGCTCACCAGGTGCAATCTCAGTCTGGCCGTGTGGTCGCCACCAAGTGATTTTGATCGCCTGTTCAGATCGCTTTCCATTTCCCGTGGATGAAGGGATTAAGCAAGTGTCGAGCACCTGTTGCGAATCGTTGGGAACCTGGACGACCTCATCGTTCGGACTGCTGTATTTGACGATAGGTAATCGGTGACTCAACGCGTAGATGAATGACGCGGGTCGAAGCCGGATAGGGAAGGAAATGATTAAGTATCGAAACTGATGTTGAAATCTGAAAGGGGTTGTGCCGAAAAGTCGAATGAGTCAAACGGGTTGATGTGCATTTCGGCTGCTGCGGATGTCGAAGGTTGTGTATGCGAGGGATACAACGAGGTATGTGCGAATGTCGAGGATGCTGGAGCCGGGCTATCAGTAGGCGGTAACACCGAGTAGGATTAATGAAAACTCACTCCCGCCCAATCCATCTAGCCAATCAGCCGAAATAAACCCATTCGAAGGTCCGCCCTCGCCCAAAGCCATTATCCTCTTCGACCTCGAACGTAAGCGATGCGCTTGAGATGACCGTCCATCCTCCTTGGGCCATCGGCAAGGATATTGATCTTGGCTGCGTTGCTGCACGGATCCAGAGGTTGACCCTACACCTGCATTTCCGCATTCGGCACTAGGTAAATCTGTCAATCAATATTTCATTCGTGTGGTACGACCCTAGACCGACCGGAATGCAGGCTTTCCGCGATTGGGTGAGCCTTCGACGCTTCTCCAGCCTCAAGTCATGGTCGAATCGCTGACTTCGGGTCCACCTCGCTGCGACTTCCCGGCCAAGTGCGAGGTCGAGGACTCGACGTCGGTCTGATTCATGACAGCAAATTCTGTATCCCTACCGATTCGTAATTTCCCAAGTCTCCTCGAAGCTTGACACGAGCCGTGAACGGGTACCAAAGTATAACTTACAATAGCAAGACACGTGATCGATTGCCTGTCAATTACGGAAGTTTTTTCCGGCCCGGGTTCGGATCTGGTTGGAAATGGTAGGGTATGAATCTACCTATTTCCTCGGATGTACGGTTCTGTAGCAGACGAAAGCATGTCGTATCGACGTCAGACTTCTCTACCATCAGCTTGATCTCGCAACCGCAACCTCAACCTTACAGTAGAAGAAGACTGCACATTCCTTCGACGGCAAGATGTCGCCGACTGCTGTGAACGGCGCGGTGGATCCTATTCCCTCACACTCGGTCGTCAAGCTAGAAATGGCTCAGAACTGGGATGACGCCATCAAACGCCTTGTGGACGCTTCGGTGCTCAGTCGACCTAATCTCGCGCACTGGGTCACAAAGGATCATCGGTCAGTGATCTCGCCTGGAATATGGTATGGTTTAGGTCTGAGATGTGCCCTCGCAGGATTTAGCAAAAGGAAGAGGTCTTCCCAGATTGCCCGCCAGATCACTGTATCATCCGTGTCGTATGTCAATCACTACACCGGTTGTGGTAGCCATAACTGAAGCGTCTGGTCCAATCTAGAAAGCTACGGGAATCTGCGGATCAGAGCTTCATTTCTGGTGTGTCCCCATGCTAGACACTCTCGGTGTGTCATCTAATGAGGGTAGGAAATCCGGTCGGATTGGTGATTGCTGTGTCACACACGACCTCATCCTCGGCCACGAATCTGCCGGACAGATCATCGAGGTTGGCTCGAACGTCGTCAACCTCCACGTAGGCGACAGAGTCTCCATCGAGCCAGGGGTGTCGTGTTGGGAGTGAGAGATGTGCTTGAGAGGGAGATACAACTTGTGTCCGCGAGTCTAGTGAGTTCTCATTCAGGTCATCTTGGGCCTACGCTGATTGAGTTGCAGATTTTTGGGCACCCCTCCTTCGGATGGGACTATGCGACGCTTCGTCGCCCATCCCGCACGATTCCTCCACAAGTCCGTCCATCCAATGATAAGCTCTTTAACCTAGCTGATGGCCTCAGAATGCCCGACAAGATGTCACATGCGATGGGCGCACTCGTCGAGCCCCTCTCTGTCGCATACCAAGCCGTCCTCCGCGCCAAACACTACCTTGGCCAACCCGTTCTCATATGCGGCGCAGGACCCATCGGACTTGCCGTCGCTCTCATCGCCCGAGCATCCGGCGCTTACCCGATCTGTAAGGGAGGAATGGATTATTGCTACTCTTCCTCGTTGATTCTTTCCAGATGACATGAACAGTGTTACAGAGATGTTTGGATAACTTCGAGGATTACTGAATTGATCCGTTTCAGGTAATGCATCCCAGGCGGACTAACTACCTCGGTCTACGCCTTGGGGACCTGTTACATTCCCTTACTCCAACCCCACCATCAGCAGGACCAAGCCTGCAGGTGGTGCGCAAGGTCCGACCGCAATCTATTGACGATCCTCAAATCAATCAGAAACACGAGGACAATGGCGTGCTACAAATCAGCGGAAGGAAGCATATTTGAGCCATGCCTTATTGAGAACGCCTTGACGAAAGCATGGTAGCGATCGCCATCCTCGTGGTACACCACTCATTTCTCACGGCCTCAAGATAGGCTGCTCGGACTGTCAAACGAGTGATAACGATATTGAAAAATCCCGGTCGGTCACAATGTGCGGCATCGAGTTTCTGTGCTTATCGGCTATCGGAGATGGGGAGGCATTTGGCAGGGTCCTTCGGCGTGACCGCTCATAGCATTTGTGATTGGCTCGTGAAAGAGGCAGGATGCCGGAGTGGAGCGCATGACCGCCGATAAGAGGCTGATCCAGGCACCGCTTCGCCCAGGCATGGGCCCTGGTTTGGGGACACTTTGCGCTGAGACCTGAACGTTGCCGTAAAGAATCTTCTTATCGTACTACCATCCCTCCGCATGGTACCCCTTCCGATCTCTTGGGCAGATCACTATATCGATTTATGACCATGCGTCTCCGTGCCTTGAAGAGGTCATGGCAAGATCTCGAGCGATAACGGAGGCCAGATGGCGAATGGGCTCGCGTGCACCCTTTGAGCTTATCACAGGATCATGTGGGTTCCCGCATCATTGCCTTGGCGGCGCCGAGCAAAAGACGGCGAGAAACCGGCAGTATATACTCTTTGAACAAAGCTTTGGTCCCGTCCTCAAACTCGTTGTATCGACCTAGATCGAGGGCAACGACAAGATGGATGACCAGAATCACGGGATCACTCCCACTCTGGGGGCTCGAGAGAGACTTGGGTACACGGATGACAAGGGAGCCGACTCTAAGCTTGACGATGAGGTCAGTATCTCGGTCGCTCGTCTGGGTTGGGCAGTGCTTTCAATGCTGATATCCACGAACAGGTTGAGGTCAAGGCCGGTGAATTCGGCGTCAACCAGATCCTCGTAGAAGAGGGTGCTGTCAAGGAGTAGGTGTTCCGGGCGACATTCGAATGATACGCTGAATCTGGTCTAGTGGACTCGAGATCACGGCGGAGGATCTGCTGGCCGCCGAGGAGAGGCTGAGCACGATGAGCTTGGACAGGTGCCGAGCTGTATGTCTTTGTTCCATAGTCCCGTGATCAACTAGCTGACTCCATTGACAGATCATGAAGCAAGTGCGACGGCTTCATCAGCACGATCAAAACTTCTCGGGCTCGGCGATGGAAAAGATGAATCTCTTCTTGGATGATCCTCAGGTCGTCAACAAACCCAACGAATACGCCGACCTCATTATCGAGATGAAGCTCGAGGCTTTGCTCGTCACTGAGAACTCTCCCTACGCCGAGGTCCGAGCGAACGTGGACAACTGGGACGACGTGAATATGCCCTCGTTCACCTTCCGAGTTTGGGTCATTGGTGTCATCTTCTCTGGTGTTGGAGCTTTCGTCAACGAGCTCTTCAGCATCCGAAATCCATCGGTCTATGTCACCTCCAACGTTGCCCAGCTCCTGGCTTGTGAGTTTCATCTTGCTTCCACATGGCGACCTTCACTGACGATATACCTCCAGATCCTGTTGGCCGCTTCATGGCAGCGGTCCTGCCCAGAAGAAGCTTCAGGATGTTTGGTCGCGAGCATAGTTTTAACCCTGGGAAATTCAACAAGAAGGAACACATGCTCATCACGATCATGGCGACCGTCGCTTACAACACCCCATACACCAACTACACCATCTTCGTCCAGGCTCTCCCGGTATACTTCAACCAACCTTATGCGTACAAGTTCGGCTACCAGATCCTCTGTTCGATGGGTAGCAACTTTGTCGGTTTCGGCCTTGCGGGGATCGCCCGCAAATTCCTTGTGTTCCCCAGTTTCTGTGTCTGGCCCACGTCCCTTGTGACCGTCGCCTTGAACAAGGCATTCCACACCGAGATCAACGAGCCCGTCCCTGGTCCGTTCAAGCGGATCTACACCTGGAGCCGAGAGAAGTTCTTCTTGTGGGCTTTCATTACCATGTTCATGTGAGTCGAGCTTCTGTGTCCCGATCCATTGAGCTTACATTTCTGATAGCTACTGGTGGTTCCCTGGCTTCATCTTCCAGGGTTTGTCGTACTTTAACTGGATGCTCTGGATCGCCCCTAAAAACACCAACTACGCCAATATCGTCGGCAACCTCAACGGTCTCGGCCTCAACCCTTGGCCCACATTCGACTTCAACGTGCTCACCGTTCATGGCTGGACCCCGCTTGTGCTGCCCACTTTTACCATCCTCAATTTGTTCGCGGGCATGATCATGGGCTTCTTCATGTAGGTCTCTTGTCTCTCAGCGCTGTCACTTCGCTAAAGAACCCCCGCGTAGGATCGTCGGCATCTACTTCACGAATACCTTCAACACGGAGTACCTGCCGATCAACAATAATCATGTGTTCGACAACACTGGAGGCCGTTACAATGTCTCTCTGATTCTCAACGCGGACGGGGCGTTCGACGACGATCTGTACCAGCTGTACTCGGAGCCTTACATGAGTGCTGGGAATCTTGTCATCTACTTCTGGTTCTTCGCCATTTACACAGCCAGTAAGCTGCCCGTTGTCCCCACATCACAATACTGATAAGACCAGCCATCTCGTATGTCTACCTCTATCATTGGCACGATCTCGCGCTCGGCTTCAAGGGTGTTTGGCGCAGCGTCAGGAAGCGTTCCACCATCACCGAGGGGGACGAGGACTTCGCTGAGGACATCCACTTCAAGCTAATGAAGGCATATCCCGAGGTCCCGGAGTGGTGGTTCATGATCGTCCTCGCCATCGCGGCGACCCTCGGTATGATCGGTATCGGGGTGTATCCTACTCACTCCTCGCCGGCAACTGTCATCTTCGGTATCGTCATGGCCATCATCTGCATCATTCCTGTCGGCATGATCACCGCCGTTACCGGTATTCAGGTTACCATGAATGTGCTCGCCGAGTTCATCGGTGGTTCCATTTCAGCAGGAAACGCGATCGAGATGAACTTCTTCAAGATGTACGGATATGTCACCACCGCTCAGGCCATCTTCTTCAGTAACGACCTCAAGCTGGCTCACTACACCAAGATCCCTCCGCGGCACACCTTTGCCGCTCAGATGATCGCCGTCCTCATCTCGACCTTTGTCTGCACTGGTATCTTCAACTTCCAGCTTACATTCAAAAACGTCTGCACCAAAGACGCGTCTTTTGGCTTCACATGCCCTGGTCAAAACACCTTCTTCACCGCGTCCGTCTTCTGGGGTACTCTCAGTGCCAAGAGGCTGTTCGGGCCCGGCCGACGATACAACAACCTCCTCATTGGATTCCCTGTCGGTCTCGTCATGCCGTTCCGTGATTTCTCCCTCTTGACCACTCTTGCTGAACGCTGACCGCTATTCCAGTCGTCCGAGGTCTCCAGAAGGCTTTCCCTCGTCAGCAGTGGCTCCGTCAGGTTCACCCTGTCATGATCTGTGCCGGCGGTCTCCTCTGGTCTCCCTACACCTTTGCGAACTTCTGGCCGGTCGTCCCCCTCACAATGTTCTCTTGGCTCTACATCAAGAGGCGACACCTCGCGTTCTGGGCAAAGTACAACTACGTCCTCGCCGCCGCTTGGATGGCCGCCATCGCCCTTGCAGCTATTGTCATCTTCTTTGCGCTCGAGATCCCCAACGTCGCGATTCACTGGTGGGGGAACACCGCGCCTTACGAGGGTTGTGAGTCGGTGGCCTGCCGAAGCCTCCAGGTCCCCGACATTGGCTACTTTGGTCCGGAACCGGGCTCGGGTGTGTTCATCTAGGCGAGGAGCAGTGGAGGGTTTGTAAAGCGTGCGACCTTAATCTTATCTCGGAAAATGTCCAGCGAATTATTGTAGACGTTGCCGTTGTCTTGAGAATGCACAAAGTGTGAAATGCTCTTTACGATCCTCATCGCCAGTGTCCCTTGATTTTCGAGAGTCAATCTGTCAGTATCTGATATAGGATCACAGCCACTCTGAAGCTTGGAATATAGAATGAACCTCTTTGATTCGAGGACGAATGATGTCAAAAGGACATTTCCCATTTCCCATTTCTCATTATTGCCGTTCAGATGAGCAGTCTCGTCAACAATTGCTGCAACTTCATCTCGGAATCTTCCCACTCGTTTATTGCTAGATACCCGTCATCATGGAACAAGTGAGTCGCCATTCTGCATTACCCCTCCGTGCTCTTCTCGAGATGCCCTGCCGAACTCACACGACCCATCGCAGAGTGTAGATAACGCCAAGAAGATCATGGGTACGGACCAAGGGAAGGAGTACGAGCAGCAAATCCGTCAGTCCCTCCGCCCCATACCGCAACCTCCCTGACGCACTGCTCACGCGTGCCTACCACTTCAGAGAATGTGGTATGCATACCTCATATCTTCGGGCTCGAGCACTTATGACGTCTCACAGTTGGGCGATAACGGGGGCGAGTTCAAGCCGACCGGTGATCCTCAGACACAGGACCCGACCACCCATCCTCCGGGCGGGTCAGCAGATAGATTTGGGATCGCTGGTCAGCCGGGGCAGTATGGCGAGGAGGGTCAGTATGGCGCTGTCCGGGGAAAGGGGTTCGGTGGTGGGTTCAAACCGGACCAAAAGCCAGGACCGGGGAAAGAGCAGCAAGGAGCAGCGGGGCAGCAGGATTCGCCGGGGAAGCCGGGTCCGCAGGGACAAGCGGGTCGGGGACGGCCAAGTGCGTACGAGGGGATGGACGCTGATGATAGTGGGTATTGATGCATCTCACGTATATCTCGTACTGACGATCGCTCCCACCCTCCTTGACTGAACATTATATCCGCTGAACCCCTGCTCACACCCATTTAAACGGTAAATTCTGCTCCTCCTTCCTGCCTCTTTGCCCGGCTGCTCCCTACCTTCGCCTTGCCACCCGTCCGTTCCCCCTCCTTCCCGCTCGTTGCGCTCGTAGGTACCGCGACCGGAGGCTACGGCCGCAACGCAAAAGGCTCCTCATTTTCCCGCCAGAACCAGATGGCCGCGGAGTCGGGACTCGACCCGGCTACGGGAGGGTACGCGGATGACGACGAGCCGCAGGCTCTCGGGTATTTGACGGGGACCAGCACCCCGGGGTATCGGGAGGAGGGCGGTGAGTGTCTCCATTCGTTACTTCCAGCTGGGCATCCACCCATACGTCAAGCCGGACACTTGATCCGAGGCTATTTGCACGAGGTTGGACCCCTCTGATGCCTGGAACAGATGTCGATGCAGAGGCAGTGGAGAACAGGATGCGGAACCAGTATGTCCCCTTGCAGAACTGCACGCAGAAGTGGTCCGCTGATCGTGGCTCACAGAAATATGAACGTCTATGGCCAACAGGCGGATGACAGCGGGGCGAAGGGAAATGACTATAACGAGGCGATCTGATCGTGAGGAGGAGACTGTATATACACGCAACGAGAATCAATCAGGGCTATGGTGCGAACAAGTCTGAACAGAGTTGTCCCAATCCCGAGGGGAATCAAGCAGCCAGAAGCGGGTCCCGTCACAGCTTACTTGTTGACAATCTCCACATTCTCTGTCTCGCTTCTTCCATTACCCCTTCACCATGATTCCCAGATAAGGATAAAAAATGCCCCTCCCCACTCCCGGAACACCCTCCTTCCTCCCCCTACTCATCGACCACCTCCTCACCTCGCCTCAACTTCGTGGCTGGAACTTCGACCCCACCCTGCTCTCCGTCCTGCTCATAGCCCTGATAGTCCGGCGTGGGGGAGTCATCGTCGATGTGTTGCGGGACGATAAGCGGGCGAGTACGAGGGAGGGGGTCGAGAGGGTCGTCAGCGTCATCTCGGCGGTCGGTACTACCTCTTTCCTCCGTCTAACTGGTTGACGATGGATGGGATGATCAGATGAGCGAATCGATCTTCGGTCGACCTACCCACCACGCCAAGCTATCACCCGACTCCGAGCCCGAGGACGTCTCCCGGTCCATCCTCTACGATCCTCACGCACCACGAGTATCGAAATCGAGCCGCGCATCCTCGCGCTACGCCTCGGCCGCATCGTCCCCGCCATTGGGAATCCAATCCAATCAAACCCCTGAACCACTCCACTGCCTGGAAGGACCTAAGCTCAAGCTGCCCGAGACGCTCGTCATCTCCTGTCTGGAGACCGCCCCGAGTCCAGCACAGATCAAGCTCCTCTCGACCCTCTCCACATCCAGGTTGGAGATGGATGGGGTGAGTTATAGCCCGCCAGAAGGATGGATGACGATTTGGGTGCGGGATGCGGAAAGGCCGGACGTCCCTTCTTGGGTCGTAAGCTGCTTTACCTCTCACGACTCACTGGATTGGATTGGACCGTCTGATGGTAAATGGGCAGGTGGACCATTTTAGCTGTTCGACGAGTATCTACCCCGAAGACCTCGACCTGCCGCCCCTCGGAATCGATCGTGACCCGCTCATTCGCCCACGCGTACGTCTCTTCACCTAGAACTAAGGAAAGGACCAAGGGCGGCTCGCTAACGCTCGCCCAAGTACATCGCCAATCTGACATCCCTCCTACCCTACACCCACCTCCACCCCCCACTCCACACTCACATTTCGAACCTCCTCTCCGCGCTCTCCCTCCACCCCCGTCTCCGATCCACCCTGACCGCCCGAGCGACTCTTACCTTCCCTGACCTCGTCCGGGCACACCGACTCCTCTCTTCTCCATTCAGCCTCCCACCATCTTGGGAAGAGGGGCTCGCAGCGAATTCTACCGAGCGGGAGGAAGAACAGCGGGTCGGTCTAGGGGGAGGGCCGGGCGGTGTAGATATCTGGGGTCGACGCGCGGGCGAGGCTCCGGAATATAGGACGCTCCGAGGTGGAGGTGGAGGTAGAGGTGGTGGTGGGGAGGAACGGGGAGGGGAGGATTGGTATGCGGGACTGAGGGATGTGGAGGGTGCGTGGGGGGTGGGTGTGAGGCACCGTGTCAGGTGGAGGGAGGCCGAGGGGGAGGTCATGTGGTTGTTGAAGGGGGGTGCGGGGGAGATGGGTTTGGGAACGGGAGTGGGAGGTGGGGATGGCAAAGAGAGGGGGAAGGGAAGAGACAGGGGGAGGGGGAGGAGACGGGAGGTGGAGGGTATATTGGAGGGGATTCTGAGGACTGTGTGATGGGTGACTGGTTGTATGAATGGGGGTTGACTTGGTTGTATGTATCCGACCTGACTGTACGGGAAGCTGCGCCTTGGGTTTTGAATCCCGCTTCGAGGGTGGACACGCAAGGGAGACGGTGGAGGATCCTAGACGAGCCAGCCTCGATATTGCACCTGCCCCTTCCCCCTTCCCCTCCCTCTATCCCATTCCCCAAGCTCCCCATCCCCCGCCGTGTCCTTCCCCGGCTGCCCGTCCCCGGTGTCCGTATCTCGAATGATCTGGGCAAACCCAACGCCCGCCGCGTCCGGCCACTGCACCAAGAACATATCCACGAACCGCCGCACCAACTTCCCACTCAGACTCAACGACTTCACCCGTGCGAAACTCTCAACGTAGATAATCCGGGTATACCGCAGCCCCAGCACCTGGACCATCACATATCAGCCCGCGCTACTCAAAGAAGGTAGGCGGCACTGACTCGTCTTATCCAAGATATTAAGACTAGCACCACGCATGTCCCTGGCCCGTTGAGGATGAGGACGTCCACGAATGGTTTCCGCGGATCGTGTAGCAGGGGAAGGAGGAGGATGTGGTGTAGCGAGAGGAAGAGGGTACGGAGGGAAGATAGGAGGGTGTATGGGAGCGGCTGGGCTACGCGACGGGCACGAGGGAGGGCGAGGAGAGAATACTACCCTTCGTTAGACGATCAAGCCGAAACGCAGGGTGAGAGGTGAGCGTACGGATGTAAGTGAAGTCTTGTTGGACGACTCCAGCTCGAGCACGGTCCGGAGCGAGATATCGTCGCCGTAGCAGTAGACATATGTCCGTGGGGAGTAGCGCGTGATATCGAGCGTCGAGAGGAGGGTTCGCATCTCGGCTGTGTGGCCCCCTTGGCTTTCGTTAGGATTGTGGTCAAGTGGAAGGGGGGAGAGCACACCGGAGCCAAGGAAGATCCCGAGGGAGCATGTCGAGCCTTTTCTCCGGACTGTTGGTTGAGTGGAGGAGGTGGGGAGGAGGAAGTAGATGCGGAGTGCAAGGAGGAGAGGGATGAGAGCGAGGGTGAGGAGGATCAGGGTGAGGGTGGACATGAGAAAGACGGAGTCCTCGGTTTCAGGGGCGGAAGACGAGCGATGAGCTTTAATCTATAGCACTGAGCCCCGAGCTTCTGGCCGCTCAGCATGGAGCTCAAAACGCTCAAAGTTCAGGCTGGGATACCTAATTTCGAATGTATCAGGTACGAGCGGGTGGAGGTCGGCTCCGGCAAAAGCAACACGCACGATATTTTCGATCCTGTCGCCGGAATCTGTCGTCGTATTGTTTTTTCTCACCTTTTTTCCCTCGAAATCACTCTCGTCCACATCATGGCAGGTCTCGGAGTCACCTTCGGGCACCCTTGGCGAGGAACATCCAACCTGGTTCGGAAAAGTGTCCAATGTCGACATCGACTGAGCTATCCGACATCGTCATTCCTCGCCTTCCCCTCTCCTTTTGCTGGACCGTCTCGACCCCTGGCGACTCGGACCATCCGACCCCATCCATCCTTCATCAAAACACAGCGACGTTCAATTCCCTTGACCACTTCCATACCACCTCGTCTCGCCGCCCAAACTCGCATACCACTAGTCCAATCCCGACACGACTCCACCTCATCCCCCACGACCTCCCCCGTCCCCACCCCCGCCAAGTACCCCCTAGTAATCAATCACCCGACCACCGCCGCCGCCGCACCCACCACCTCCCTCCTCGAACGCTTCACCTCCGCCCTCTCTCTCACGCCCGTCGAGGCACCTGGACCACCGTCCGAAGCTGGTCATGGGAGTTCGAGCGTGGCTAAACTTGTGGAACTGGCGAGGCCGGAGGGGAGGCAGTTGAGCTATGCCGTGGGACTGGTGAGTAACCACAATATCTTGGCTAGATTGGATGCAGGACTGATGGAATGCAGCTGCTGGTCTCGAGCTCGGTTTCGATGCTAGTACCCTTGACTATCGGGAAGCTCATCGATTTCTTTTCCACCAATTCCGTATCTCTCTTTCTCTTGGTCATCGTCCAAAGCTGATATGGCGGCAGTCCACGTTCCTCGGCTTCTCCTTTCCCGTAGCGGCCACAGTCCTCGCCCTGACCTTCTGTGTCGGCGCAGCATGCAACGCCGGTGCGTCCACTTTATCCCGCTAGATTGGGAAGCCGCGCTGATGAGAAGCAGGCCGAGCCATCATCATGAAGATCTGCGGCCAACGGATCATCGCGAGAGTCCGGTGTGTGATTCCCAATCATAGGTCATCGTCAGCTGACGAGGATCCAGAAATCAGGCCTACCTCGCGACCCTACGACAAGAGCCGGAATTCGCGGATCGGTCGGCTGGGGATATCGTCTCGAGATTGAGCGTGGATACGAATATCCTGGGGGACTCTGTGACGAGCAATCTCTCGGATGGGCTACGGTTCGTCCTTCATATCCTGCCATGAAGAAGCTGAGAAAGACTAAGGGCGTTGATCTCGGCGACCGTTGGAGGTGAGGTTGAACTGTTGGATTTAGGCAGCGTACTGATCTGAGCAGTGGCTGCGATGTTCTGGATCTCGGCGAAGTTGACTTTGGTCATGCTTTGCGTCGTTCCGCCGGTGTCTCTTGGCGCCGTAAGTGTTCTCGAATCTCACCATCTACCAGCTGATTCGCTGGAACAGGTGTTTTACGGTCGATACCTTCGGAAGCTTTCGAATCTCACGCAAGAAGCTATCGGCGAGATGTCCAAGGTGAGCTCATCAGCCTTAGAACTGTTAGGCGATATTGAAAGCACATCATCAGACGGCCGAGGAGAAGCTCAACGCCTTCAAGACCGTCGCAGCATACAATTCACAACCCCTCGAGACCCGCCTCTTCTCGAAACGGGTCGATGTAGTTTTCAGTCTTGCGAAGAAGGAGGCGTATATGACCGGAACGTTCTGGGGAGTGACGGGTCTTACCGGAAACCTTGCGATGCTTTGCCTCCTTGGTTATGGTGGGTTCTCTGTAGTCTAGTCGGAATCCTGCTGACGAAGTTCAGGGGGACACCTTGTGTCGAGTGGAGATATCACGGTCGGGGACCTGACCTCGCTGCTAATGTATAGCGCGTCGGTCATCTCCAAATCATCTCATAATAGACCTGATGTTGGACAACAGGTACGTCGGCGGATCGGTCTCCGGTCTGACAGGATTCTTTACCGGCCTCATGAAGGGTGAGCAGCTCTTCGGCCACCGATCGTTGGGTATTGACGGTCCCTAGGTGTGGGTGCCGGAGCCAGAGTCTTCTGGCTGCTCGATCGTCCCTCCGTCATTCCCCTCGGAGTCGGCACCACTCTCTCGCCAGAACGCAACGGTCCGATCCGCTTCGAGAACGTTCGCTTCACCTATCCGAGTCGGAAAGAGGTGGAGGTGCTCAAGGGTGTAACCTTTACCATCGAGCGGGGGACGAGTGTTGCTTTGGTGTAAGTGCACAGGTGAGATGGGTGAGTAAATTGACGGTCTGTAGGGGATCGAGCGGTAGTGGGAAGACCTCGATAGAACAGCTTTTGAGCCGGTTTTATGATCCGAACGAGGGGCGAATATCGTTCGACGGTACAGGTGAGTGGAGCCTGTTCTGAACAACGGCAGAGCTGACGCGAGACCTTCGCTATCGCAGACATCCGATCCTTCACGCCCGAGTCTTGGCGAGATCGTATCGGCGTTGTCTTCCAGGATCCCATCCTCTTCGCCGGCACCGTCCACGAGAACATCGCGTACGGCTCACCTGAGGCGACTCGAGAAGAAGTGGAAGAGGCCGCTCGGGATTCGAACTGTGACTTCATCTGGTCCTTACCCCAAGGGTTTGACACCCTGAGTGTGTTTCTACCCTTCTTTACGGTCGTTCCTGATGCCCCCGGAAGTCGGGAAAGCGAGCTTGAGCGGAGGGCAGAGGCAACGGATATCCATTGCCAGGGCTTTGGTCCGACATCCGTCGATCCTTCTCCTTGATGAGGGTGAGTTTAAAACTGGACTGAGAAAGGACCTAAGCTGATCTGGGCTATGTATAGCGACTTCCGCCCTTGATTCGACTTCCGAGAATGCGGTGAGTACTTCAAACATTCTTCCCAGGTCCCCCTTGAAACGCGTGTCCCGTTGATTGGTGATCGCCGCTTTTGAATGGTTCATTGATGCGCCGATCAGGTCAATCGCGCGATCGACGCCATCATTCGAGAGCAGAATATCACAGTTATCCTCGCCGCGCACCGCCTCTCTTCGATTGCCAGGGCCGAACGGGTGATCGTCCTGGAAAATGGAATTGTCTCGGAGGAAGGACGGTATGACGCTCTGGTGAGTCAATCACTGACCCCTGATCTGCGGTCTCCGGTGCCGTGGTGAAAACAGGGTGCTGATAGAGATTGGGTTGATCGGCAGTCACGGAGAGAGGGTAGTCGGTTCCGGACACTTATGGCAGCGCAACTTCTGGTGGAGAAGTCGTCAGCGAGCGACAGGACCTCGCGCAGAGAGGTTATCATGGACGAGCCGCACGGGCCGCAACGGCAAGAAGCATCAGCATAGCATCGATTATGCATCACTCATTTACCGGGACGACCCCTCATTCGCATGTTTCGGAACGTACCCCGAAATCCTGGGTGACAAGCTGAAACGCCCTGAGGATTATCCATCGGGCCACCGCCGATCAATCACCCAAGGCATCGCCCTGAAACCGATAATTGCTCCTGCACGGACGTTTCTCCTCCTTTGTCTGACACTCACGTCGCGAGCCGGACACGCTTTTACTCGCCTTTAGGTGACTACCTTTGGAGGGGGAGATGAGACGCGTCGCATTGCTCCTGTCCTTGCAATTACGTTGACCACCTCGACGCGATGTGGTGGCGAGATTGATCTGAATCATCCTTCAAGAAGCTGATGCTGGTCAACTGCTAATCCATGTTCATAAACGGTCACGGTCAAGACACGGTTGTATCTGGTATACTCCACACGCTCTTTTCCTCCACTTTACCAATTAACCAAAAACCAAGTAGCTCACACTCACCATGCTCCTCCTCCCCCTCCTCTTGGTGGCAGTACAGGCATGGAGTCGCCAGATCACCGTTCTCAATTCCTGCGCCACCACCATGTGGCCCGGTATGCACACTGGTTCCGGGACCATCCCCTCCCAAGCTACGGGGTGGGAGATGAAGTCGGGTACCGTGACGCACTTCGAGGTTGCGGACGATTGGACGGCGGGTAGGATCTGGGCGAGGACGGGGTGCGTGATGCAGGATGGGAAGTTTCAGTGTTTGACGGGTCAGTGTGGGGATGGGACGGGGGGTTTGACTTGGTGAGTCGCTTGACTGATTCACAGAAGGAGATATGGGGCTGATGGCGCGGGTTAGTACGGGGACGGACGTGCCGCCTGCGACGCTTGGTGAGTGGGCGACCGGGTTCTGGGAGGGAGGAGAGCTGATGTTGGAGATCTAGCCGAGTTCACGTTAGCCAGTACCGGCGTCGACAATTACGACATCTCCCTCGTTGACGGTAAGTACCGCAACCGTCCATGAGAGCACCTTAAGTTCCGCTCCACGTCCCCTCTCATGCCGTCAGATCGACGCGTGAACCCCCTCGCTAACGCGCGCTGGCGCAGGTTTCAACATCCCCCTCAACATCATCGTATCCGACAAATCATGTGTCCAACCCCAATGCCAAGTCAACATCAACGCGCTCTGCCCCAAATACCTTCGGACTGGGCTCGATCAGAATGGCGTGAATCTTGGATGCCTTGGACCGTGTAACGCGGGTTTCGGGATGGAGATGTATGGGAATCGGGCTTGTTGTACCGGTGGGTCATCTCTGATTCGGCCGCCCGACCTACCCCTCGTTCCCCGTTCGCCCCTTCCGGGGCCACTCGTCCCTCTGACCTGCCGTGCCCTGTGAGGTATGAGAGAAGGGACGGGCGAAGGGGAAGGATAAATTGTGGCAATACTGACGGACGTAGGTGCCTATGAGAGCTCGCCGATGTGCAAGAGCTGCGGGGTGGACTATTACAACCTATTCAAGAGCAACTGCAAGTATGCTTACGCCGTACGTCTAACCCTCAACTCCTCCACCTCCCCACTGACCCACTCACCCCGCAGTATGCATACGAGTGATCTTCTCCGCTTACAGGCTAATCCCCTGCTGACGTCCGCGCAGTGAGAAATCTAATACCGCCCTCCAAACCTGTCCCTCCGGCTCCTCCAAGTCCAGCTACACCATCGAATTCTGCCCCGCAAACTCAGACTACGTAGGCCTCTCCACCCCTTCCGAGCAATACGATTCCGCCACCGCGACATGCAAGAACGTGGCAAGTGCGTTCGGCCAGACGTTTGCTGTGAGCGCGAGCCCGACGAGCGTTGCTACCAAGGGCACGCTGGCGGTTGTGGCGACTGTCAAGACTGGGGCGGGTGGGGCGGCGGCTATAGCTACGGGCGGTGGGGCGGGGCCACTGGCGGGTGGTGTCTCGGTGGCGAGCTCGAGTATGGCGGCGGGAGGGCTTGGTGGGGCGCAGCAGAGCGCGGCTGGAGGAGTGGTGCAGGATCCGGCTGGCGGGGTGGTACAAAGCTCGGCGGCTGGGGGGGTGCAGAATCCGGCTGGCGGGGATGTGCAGAGCCCGGCGGGTGGGGTGGTGCAGAACTCCCCAACGGCACCCGGCACACCCGTCCTCGTTTCGACCACCACTGCGGCGGCCCCAAGCCAGCTCGAAGACACCAACGCCCAAGACGCCAACGTGGTGACGGCGCTAGTGACGGTGACGAGTACCGTCACGGCTACCGCCTCGATTCAAGCTCCGGCAGTCAACCAGCTTGCCGCCGCCGGTGCTCTCGAGACCAATGGCGGTTCGAATGAGACACCGGATTCGACGCCGGGTTGTCAGGGCGGCCAGTGGTTGAGCGCTGTCCCGGCGGGCGTGGGGCATCAGAGGCGGAGGAGGGTAAGTAGCTCCATCGTAATCTCAACATTGCTGATCATGTTGTGTGGCGATAGGGGCATAAGGCGCACTGAATCACTCAGAGATGATGGGAGGGTGACGGGACGAGGATGAAGGAGAAGGATATACCCGGAGGATGAGTTGAGATGTACCATATTACCGAACATGATGCTGAGTACTGATTGACAGTCAAGATGCTGAGCTACTGACGATCGCGACGAAGCTTACGCCGCTCGCCGCAAGCTGATAGCATCAAGTGGACAAAGGAGCCGCAGCAGCATCGGAGGCTTTGCGGTGGCAAGGCCATGCTCACATCTATATCTCTACTAGAACAATCTATGATTACGCGTCCATCTACCGCCCCTAAGGCCTGTCCGTTTCCTCTACCTCTCCCATCTTTCCTTCCGATTCCCCCTCGACTCATCCCTTCGTTCCCAGTTTCTGCTCCTCGACCAACCTATCCAATTCCCACCTCTCCCACCGTCCCCGCCTCAACCACTCCTCCCTCCTCTCCACCTCCGCCCTCTCCCTCTCCTCTTGGTCCATCCCCATCCGCTCACCCTCCTTCACACCTCTCGACCTCGCAAGACTCCCCCGATCCTCCGCCTCAGCCCGGAATCTTGCGAACTGCGATTCCGACAACGCCCCAGGATCGCCCGAGCAGTGTCGTACGATGTGAAACAATATCTCCTGTGGAAGGTCCAGGAGGCGGAAGATCGGTTCTAGGTCAGACGACATGAGTCGGTGGGCGGTGGTCTGGGGTGATGCGGGTTGTGCATTGAGTAGGATCCGTGCTGGGGCGATTATCCGACGAGCGGCGGACCGGACTCGGCGAGTAAGGACCCGATTACGCTCGAGAAGGGGTGGGAGACGGTGGTGGACTTGATATGCGAGCGCTCGTTCTTCCGCTTGACATTCCTCCGCGCTCCGCTCGACCTCGACTTTCTCACCATCTTCGTTGACACTCATTACCGGGCGCGGATCGTTCGCGAGGAATCCTGCGAGCTTGAGCGTGAAATTGGAGCTCTCGATTGCATCCACAATGTCCCGGATCCCCTCCGCACCGAGGCAATTCCCATTCAATTCCAGGTGCTCAAGATTGCGTGATCTTGTACTCGAGAGGTAGGACGCGATATCCCGACAGGCGGGGGGACCGAGACTGCAAGTAGACAAGTGGAGCTCGTGGAGGTGTGGGGACGAGAGGGTTTGGAAGAGGTGGGATACGGAGGTGGGGAGGAGGGATTTGTTGTTCGTCAATGAGAGGGTTCGGATGCGACTTGAATTGAGGGAGTTTATGATTGGGTCGAGGTTGTGTCGCAGCTACCCGTCATTAGATGTCAATCACATTGGCGGGTGGGGACGGACCCACCTCAATATCATTCGCCTGAACCCAGACCTTGCGCAATTGCACATCCTTCTTCGCATACCCCATCACCGCGTCCAACGCAACATCGTCAACGGCATTACACCCGAGATTGATCTCCCGGATGCCCCAGAGAGAAGAGGAATCGAAGTTGGGGTCGGAGGTGGAAGAAAAGTTTGGCGAGTTGAAGCGGGATCGAGAGAAGAGGAGGCCACGGATGAGTTGGAGTGTTCCGGAGGGACCGAGGAGGTTGTGGGAGATGTCGAGGCGGTGGATACGGGAGGTGATTTGGAGGAGGATACGATGGGCTGGGTCGAGCAGGGGAAGGAAGTAGAGAAAGGAGGGTATGGGGCAGGGAGAGAGTTGGCGCCATGATTATAGTCACAGTCAAGGTGAGATGAGATAGGTAGGATGGAGGGATACGGACAAGGAGGAAGAACAGGAGGACGGAAGTCAGCTCTGGCTCATCAGTAGGATCTAGCACTCAAACGTGTCCTCTTGTTTATGTGTCTCGGGTCGAGGGTCACAAGCGGCACGAGCCAACTCACCGCCTTCAATCCCTACAAACCCATGGTCCGGGAGGTAGACGAGATCCGAGCTGGACCGCAAGACGACGGCCATCGTACAAGCCTTTACGATGTATCGAGCTTGCGTATCTGATGAGTGGTATCGCCTGGTGGGTATGATATCTATGCTATGGTGTCCCTGCGGATGTTGGTATAGTATGTATGGTTTTAGGACAAAGGAAATGGAGAATGAGCTGGCCTCCACTCCACCGTTTGTCCCGCTGGCATTTATGGTCCCGTTTTAAGTGCTACTTGTAGGCGGCGTGTAAAACTCAGGCTCGAAAGCGGACTAAGTACATGCTAAGACGCCTGCCTTTAGAACCCGCCAGAGGGTTGCACACACTGCTACACAGGCTGCCTAGTCGCTCTCATCGCCACTGCCATACCCGCCGACGAGAGAAGCTAATCCAACAGCCTTACTAGGTATCTTCCTCTTCCTCTCCGCTTCCTCAGTCGCCTGGTTCCGCGCCATCTCCGCATAGAATCTCAGATTCTCCATCGCCTCATCATCAAACATGCCATTCCCACCACCTCCCCCTGACTTGATCCTCTTTGCAGGCCGGACCTCCTCGTCCGCCTCAGGTTCAGGCGCTGATGGCTCGATGGGGTAGAAATCCTCCTCATCCCCATCTTCCAGCGCTCGTAGAGTATGTGCCGCTTCCACCAGATTCTCGTCAAGCATCCCTGAGATTGCTTTTTGGCCCTCTTCTTCGATCCGCTTGTCCTCGGCGACCTTCTCGGTAGGGTTCGGGTCTTCAGTCGCCCATCTGCGCGAGTCAAGCGCTGCACTCTACAGGGCAGCGGCATGCAGCGGCTGGTTGGGCGGGATGTCTGACTCACCGAACATTCAGAATCTCGTCCATGTCCATACTCTGATTCGCCATCGCCTCCTTTGCGAAACTCGCACTGTGCTCGGACTCATAGCTCACAAATGCAATCCCTCGGTTATACAGGATATTCCCTACAGAACAGCTTGTTCAGTGTATGGTTCGATGATAGAGGGTAAGACAACGCACACTTCACAATCTTTCCCCACTCCCCGAAATGCCGCATCAATGTCTCCACCGTCTGATTCTTATCCGGACTCTCCTGCATCTTCCCTATGTATAATGTTCGGTTCGACCGGTTGAAGGAACCGACACCGCCCATGTCGTCTCGGTAGTCTGCGTGACGCTCGCGGCCGAAGCAATCGCGAGAGTGGTCGGGGAGTTGGTCTAGAAGATTACACGCGTTAGCATACGGGTCACGCGGCAGACTGAACGGGACTTACGGGAAGGAAGTGGTAGTCGATGGAGGAAATTGCACTCATGGCTGAACCATTGTGTGTCAGCAAGCGATACGGCAGAATGGGCCAGGGCCAGCTCACCCGTATGGACAGCATCCTCTGGCGAAGAACAGGCAGCAGAATTTGTTCCCCGTCGCATCCGCTCTTGTATATCCAGCATCTCTCGAGATGATGCACCGTGACTGCGACAATGTCTTGCTACGAGCGGTGTATCAGGAAGAACCATTTTGGAACGGACGGAAGAACGGTACGTACCTAGCGAGCGCGTCCTCCTTATCTCCTCCCGCCCACTTATTATACCAGATGTCTATGCTACCGTTAGCTGACCTGGACACAGAGGCTATGGCACACAATGCCAAGCCTTTGAAGATTCACCACGAGCTGAACTCACTGTACTCCTTCCCCGGCTGAGGTCCCTCGCTCTTGTCGATATCCCCAGCTTTTACCTGTTTTCGTGCAGGTCGCAGCTTCCGCTTCGCAGCGACTGTCGTGGTTTCAGACATCTTTCCCGCGAGATACCGTTATGAGCTATTGCGAGAAAGATGAAGGATGAATTATGTGGTATCCAGCATCAAAAGACAGCTCAGTCTCGCTTACGTAACGGACAAAAATTGGAGGGTCCCAGTTCAATCGATCCTCGTTCTCTCGATTCACTAATATTTAGGTGTCAAGGAACGGCATCATCGCGCGAATCCTGGCGATATGACGGAAATAGACCTTCCTACTTCGAGCCAAGCTGGCCCGTCGAGGAAGCCGTTCGACTTTCTGGAGCTATTACGCACAGCTGCAGACCCTTCCTCCTCCTCCCTCTCGACCGACGAGCTCGGCGAGGTCCTCGGAATATCGAGATTACCGAGCAGGGAGGAAGCCCTCGCATCGCTTGAGAAAGAGGTGTTGGCACCTGTGAAGGATCTGAGCGGCCCGGAGCTCTGGCGGTGGCAGGTGTAAGCTCAAAATCTTCGATATCCAGCGGTGCCAGCAAATGAACCGCTTGAGCTCAACGAAGAGCTGATCTGACTATCACCCAGTCAAGCACCAATCAACCTCCCTCTTCCACCACTCACCCTTTCCCCTTTGCCCCCAACACACATTGTCACCCCCTCCTTCCGCGGTATCGATGCCACCTTCACTCACTGGCGCGAAGCTCTCGCTCCTCGACCGCCCGACCATCCCGCCTTATCCTCATCAACCACCAGAGCACCGGCTCCGATGCAGAATTTCGTGCGGGGGAAGGGCAGCTACGCACCGTTCCTACCTGGAGGGCTGGAGCCTGCTATTAAATTAGATGGTGGAATGGATGACGAGAGGGATTTGGACGGGGAGGAGGATGAGGAGACTGGGTGGAAGACTCGGGCGCCGGGTCTGAGACGGGGGATGAAACTCGATGGAGGCGAGTCCCTCATCAACATTCGGAAGATTGGCGTATTGATGTTGGAGTGCAGCGGACGAATTTTTGGCAGAGATGCTGGGCTCGCAATCGATAGCGCCTAAAGCCAAGCGAAAACGACGAGATGGGGGGACTTCTCCTTCACTCGAGGTGTCCAGACTTGGAGACGAGAATGGTATGGTGGATGTAGTGGGGATAAATAATCATGCTGGGCCTTCTAGGAAGAATGTGGATGATTTGCTACCTGTCGGGGTGAGTACGCATCGTTGGCGAGACAGCCGAACTGGCTGCCTGCGAGGCTGTCGTGCTGACGGATTTCAGCGCTTGCCTGCACCGCCAGCCCCTCGGAAGGCCTTCAAGGCGGCTGCGAGGAAGGAGTGGGCACATGTGGTTGATGTCAACCAAGAGCTGGTGAACGTGAGATATCCTTCATCGTACCGGAACTTTGCTGATACTTCGGCAGTTTGATGAGCTGGTTCCTGAGATGGCTCGAACAGTCCGTCACCAGTCCTGATGCCGTCCACCACCGCGCTGATGAGTCCTTACAGTACCCCTTCACTCTCGATAACTTCCAGAAAGAAGCCGTCTACCGACTTGAATTGGGCGACAGCGTTTTCGTCGCCGCGCACACCTCGGCGGGGAAAACGGTAGTCGCGGAGTATGCCATCGCTCTAGCGGCCAAGCACATGACAAGGCGAGTTTTCTAATACCATCTAGCTTTCTGCGACTGATTATTTCCACAGAGCAATATACACCTCGCCGATCAAAGCACTTTCGAACCAGAAGTTCCGGGACTTCAAAACATCATTCGACCCGTCCACCGTGGGGATTTTGACTGGGGATGTGCAGATCAACGCGGAGGGAAGCTGCTTGATCGTCAGTATTCCTTGCCTGCGTAGCTCCGGAACACGCACCGGTATTGACCGCGTTGTACCCCCGCAGATGACGACCGAGATTTTGCGAAGTATGCTGTACAAGGGCGCCGACCTGATTCGAGATGTCGAGTTTGTTATTTTCGACGAGGTGCACTATGTCAACGACGCGGAGGTCAGTATGTATCTGTCCAAAGCTACATCTCGCTGATCGGGTCACAGCGAGGGGTAGTCTGGGAGGAAGTCATCATCATGCTGCCGGAGCATGTCAATATTATCCTGTTGTCCGCCACCGTGCCCAATACGAGAGAGTTTGCAGACTGGGTTGGGTCAGTCGTTTTTGGGTGGATGCCTTTCGTTCGCTCATGTACGATGCAGTCGGACCAAAAAGAAGGATATCTACGTCATCTCGACACCGATGCGACCTGTTCCGCTCGAGCATTTCCTTTGGGCCGGACGAGATCTGCATAGAATCGTTGACTCGAAGTCAAACTTCCTCGGTGAAGGGTGAGATCCTCTAGCGGCATTACCCGAACCCGCTGACCCAAATGTAGGTACAAATCAGCCATCGAAGCTCTGAGGAGGAAGCAAGACAAAGAGCGGGAAGCAGCGGGTCTGCCTCCCGTTACACGAACAGGCGGACGAGGAGGCGCCCCGACGAGAGCTCGAGGCCTTCCGACCGGCCGATCTGCGCCATTTAGCAATATCGGAGCCGGTCGACAACACTTCAATCGTGGAGGAGGAACGAATGGTGCACCTCGAGCTGCTCCGCCCACTCGCGGTCGAGGTGGAGGTTTCGGACCGCCTCGCGCAGGGGGTTACCACCTGGACCAGAATGTCTGGATTCAGCTCATCAATCATCTCAAGAGCAAGCATCTGCTCCCGGTCGTCAACTTTGTGTTCAGCAAGAAGCGGTGCGAGGAGTACGCGGGGACATTGCAGAATATGGATCTATGCGATGCGAAGGAGAAGAGCGAGGTGCATATCACATGGGAAAGGGCCTTGAATCGGCTGAAAGGTATGCAACCGGGCCTTCTTCCCGGATGGATAAGGCTAAAGGGGGAATTAGGATCCGACAAAACCCTGCCTCAAATCACGAGGATGCGAGAGCTGATGACGAGAGGAATCGGTGTCCACCATGGTGGCTTGCTTCCGCTTGTCAAAGGTCAGCTTATAAAGAGGGATTCGGGACATGGGTGCTGATCTATCGTGCAGAGGTGGTCGAGATCCTCTTTTCGAGGGGTTTAGTCAAGGTGCTCTTCGCTACAGAGACATTTGCCATGGTTGGTGATCAATCTGCAAGCTGGCCGTTTGCTTATACTATTTCGCGCAGGGCGTCAATATGCCCGCCAAGAGCGTGGTCTTCTCCGGTATCCGCAAACATGACGGTCACTCGTTCCGAAACCTCCTGCCTGGCGAGTACACCCAGATGGCGGGACGAGCAGGACGGCGTGGTCTTGATACTACCGGGACTGTCATCATCTTGAGCGGGGATGAGCTGCCGAGTGTTCGGTCAACCAATTCCTCGGCGAGTATGAGCTGATGAATCTGCAGGCAAAAGATCTGACGGACATGATGCTGGGAACTCCAAATCGGCTGGCATCGCAATTCCGCTTGACATACAACATGATTCTCAATCTCCTTCGGGTCGAAGCTCTGCGGGTTGAGGAGATGATTAAGCGGAGTTTCTCGGAGAATGCAGCACAGAAACTCGCGCCCGAACAGCAAAGACAGATCGCTCATGTAAGCTAGATTCCATGTCCGGTTGGCATGGGCTGACCGTTCATATAAGACTGAGAGGCAGCTGGCCCGCCTACCAAAGGTGGACTGCGAGGTGTGCAAGGTGTTTATCGGGGCTTTTTACGACCTCTCGGCAGAGATCGTGCGGGTCCACTCAGCGCTTATCAAGAATGCCTCGTGGTCGCTAGGCGGTGGGAAATCCTTTGCGCCCGGTCGAGTGGTGATCCTGCGCAACGGCGTAAGTATTCGCCGTGGCACCTGCCGATCAAGCTCACTTGTTCACAGCATTTCCCTGGCAATCTTGCGGTTCTACTGCGAAACGCTCCGAACCTCTTGAGGGATGGCATGAAATCGGATGCAAAGGCTTTCTGGGTACTTGTGCTGGTTACGCAATCCCAAAAGTCTGGAGAGGAAGGTACGCTCTGCACCAGACATTCGCTGCTCGAAGTACTGATCGATCCTATCGTAGACGTCAAAGCCAATGAGATCCCGCCACGGTGGCCACCGGTACTTCCCCGGGGATCTTTCGCAAGCGCCACCTGGGAGTTGACCAGTATCGACGCTACAAGTATATCTTTCGTTGTCAACCGGATTCTCAAGGTGAGACCCTTCTCGGGGCAGCGTGAAAGTCAGCTCATCGGATGGATAAGGCAGACTCCACTGGTATCATCGATAAGAAGGCCAAGGAAGCCTCGGAAAAGACAATGCACGACCTGGCGGTCCTTCACGAGGATCTCGCTAGTCTGCCCGAACTCCCGGAGGTCGAGTGGACGCGGATGCGAGCGCTCGATTTCCAGGACCTGCTGAAACAGCGGATGATCCTGAGTGATCGGATAGCAAAGCTCGGTTGCCAAGTTTGCGAGGACTTTGACGATCATGTAAGCTCGCTGCGAGGCCATCTGAACAATCTCGCTAATATGGTCACGATAGTATGCTACTTTACATGAGATCAAGATGATAGAAGCCAGTCTGACGCAGCTCAAAGTTGCACTGTCGGACCAGAACCTCGAGCTGTTACCGGATTACGAGTCTCGCGTGGACGTGCTCAAGCAGTTGCAGTTCATCGATGAGAACTCCACAGTGCTCCTCAAGGGTCGTGTCGCTTGCGAGGTAAGTCTGAATTCATTTAAGAGCGCAGTCGCTTAAGCAATGATTAGATTAACTCCGCTCACGAGCTCATCCTCACCGAACTGATCCTCGAGAACATCCTTGCGGATTACACACCTGAAGAGGTCGTCGCTCTCCTGTCGATCTTTGTCTTCGTCGAGAAAACCGACTCCCAACCCGTCATCCCGCCCAAGCTGGTCCGAGGACTCGACGTGATCTACCGGATCGCGGATGACGTCGAGCGAGAGCAAGATCGATGTTCTGTCCAATACGACGATTTTCGGGAGAAGTTCAAGCAGGGACTGGTGGAGGTGGTCTATGAGTGGGCCAAGGGGATGGTGAGTCTCCCTTATCCACGAAAGTGGTATGGGTCTTGATGGGGAATAGCCGTTCAACCAGATCACGGATCTCACGGATGTTCCCGAGGGCACGATCGTGCGGGTCATTACGAGGCTTGACGAGACTTGTCGCGAGGTACGGGACGCGGCGAGGGTGATTGGCGATGCGGACCTATTCAAGAAGATGGAGGAGGCGCAGGGGTTGATCAAGCGCGATAGTGGGTGATACAACCTGGGGTGAATATCGTACTGACGATTTTATCCATGTAGTCGTCTTTGCGGCGAGCTTGGTGAGTTTTCTGGTTCGGTGGCGCAATTCAGAGCTGATGAATGCGGTAGTACCTCTAAGCGCGGACAGGAGGCGCGAGGAGGAAGTTAGCATCATCATCGATTGTAGCTTAGGCATCGTCATAGCATTTCTTCTCAACATGCATGTTCCCTATGGTCGGGGTTAGACACTCCGTATCATCCCTGCCCGACCTCGACCTGCTCTAGATCCAAGGTCCTTGGATCTTCCACCACACGAATTAGCAATGCAAGCCTGCCACCCGACTTCGAGATGCTATGGAGGAGGCTGAAACGAATCATGCCCATAAGGATTGCCGGTCCGATCAAACTCTTATTTCCGCCATACATCAGAACTTGCAGTCAACATGTTGAGGTCTGATTGCAGCGCCATCCTTCCTAAATTTGACGTCGGTTACTTTCGCGGTCAACCGCGACTACACTGCTAGCAATCGAGCCGATTTTGAAGCTATGCATTGCTATTAATCTGGTTTCTACAACTGCGCAATCCCAATGACGGAGCAAAGCCAAATGCGGGCAGATGTACTGAACGTTCAGATGATTTGCTAGATGTGACACGATTGGTTGGCAAGTAGATAAGGAGATGATTTGCGTCTTCGGTATGGAAATTTGGGGAAAGCATGAGGTAACGCCTAAGATGATTCGAGGAGATACGCAAATTGAGGCTCGAAAGGATGTTGCGATGTGAACACCAGAGTAGGAGAATCAGACGGCGCGGACACCGGCCCGCAGCCACCGGACATAGCTTGCCAGGAATTGGACTTGCTCGAAGCTCTCGATAGCTTTTAATCCACGACGACTTCGGATCATCGCGATAACGCGTTCCACGATGGACATGACGATCCGGTGTTCGACTTCGGCGGGTATCTCGGATCCTTGACGGATCGCAGCTTGCTCGACGATGGCGAGAGATGGGTGAGGGGGTACGAAACCCATCTTGATAGCCCAAGCACATGCGGTCAGTCCGGCACGACCAACACCGCCTAACGAAGAAGACCAAGTGAGTGTGATGGTGACACCTGGCCAGACTGAGAAACTGACCTCGACAGTGTGTGAGAACATTGGTCCCGTGCAGGGAATACCTCGTAGCGATAAGATCGATTTGCGCGTCGAAGAGGCTTACAGAGACAGGCGTAAAGCCATCGGGCATAGGCACGCTGAGGGAAGGTGTAAGCCAACAGGTTAGGATATTTGCACGGCGCAGAATTCACCGAACAATGTCGAGGCCGTTCGCCGCCGCCGCCTGGCTATAAGTATCCCATGGCACGCCGAGAAGCTCAAGCTCAGCGTCATCGAGACAGCTGATGATGCAGAGGAAAGAGAGTAAGAAAGACATATCATCAGCCACGTCAAACAAGGGGAAGATCGCTTACCAGACAAGACAGCCCACACCCTCACTTCGAATCCGTCGCAGATCAGTGCATAGATCCCGGCACACTGGACCGCGACCTTTGACAGGTCCACCCATCCGCAAGCGCTTGCCCGGGCAGCTGCTGAGAAGCAGATTGCCGACATTTTGCGCGTGACCGATTTGCTGGGCTACTTGTTGCTGCCGGAAGGTCGAATGAACCGGGCTAGGAACGATGCGCGGATTTGGCGACGGGGGTACAAAGGATAGCAGCACCGAGGGGACGTCGATAGACGAAGCTAACCGCAAAGGAGTCGGAGAGAAAGTCCCGGAAGAAGAGGGCATGAGGAGATGAGCAGAGAGTAGCGGGAGAAGCTCGGCGGGAAGAAAGGGCGAGATGATGATCGGATGTGTGTCAGAGGTCTTGACGACATGTCCGAAGACGGCGGGCGAGTCTGCCTGAGCGAGGTCAGGCGTCGAAGCTGAGAAACTTGGATTCCGCCCGTATGTCTTGAGCGGCATCATGACACCAGTGTCGACAGCTTCCTCGACCACCATTGCCTCGTCAACCTTGCGGCGCTTGTCCTCCTCATCTCCTTCCCTAGTGAGAGGCCGTTTAGCTCCACAAGATTGAGTGCGGACGAGATCTTGGTCTCGTTGAGATTCGCATGCACATGCTGAAATGACAGAGTCCACATCCATTTGAGTCTCATCCTTGTTCTCATCCTTGTTGAGCTGCATCGAAGAAGCAAGCGTGCCGAGCTCGGACAAGCTCCTCGAGCCTCTGACCGACATCAAAGAACTGGGGAACGAGAGCCCCAGTTGCGAGCCCCGATCGATTGGCTCGTTATCAAGCGGTAGAAGCGGGCTGGTCATGGCCGCCTTGATTTCGGCAGTGGTCCGGGCCAGATCGTCTTCACTTGAAGTAGAGCTCGACGCACTCGGTGAAGCCCGCCGGGGGGAGCGGGCCTCGTTCCTTGACTGGCCGACACGTCCTGGCGATCGGTATACACCAACACGTCGGCAGGGAACGAAAGTAGCGGAAGTGGTCCACATCTGGTACTCGAGCTCCGCTTGACGCGCCATGAGGCTCGCGAAATATTGCGGGTTTGAGTAGGACTGCGGTCCGTAGAAGTGTTTTGCGCCTGGCCCAAACAACAGTCAGAAACGACTTAAAGATACTGACGCCACCGACGAGTATCAAACCAAATAACTCACCATTGGGACCCCACTTCGCGATATTGTACCCGCTATGCGGCCACTGCGAACACAACACTGCAAATTCCGCGATTCGCCTTTGCTCGGCAGCTGCCCACTCCCTCCTGCGATCCATCGCCTCATCTTCGGAGAACTGATGCAGCTCCTCAGCAGGCGGCTTCGGCAGTGGCTGGCTCGGCGCAAACGCTGACTCCGCTTGTTGAGGCAAGGCATTCCTGCCTTCCTTCTTCGAGCGCTTCTCGGCAAATGACATGCCCATACTCATGCCGGAATTGACGACAGCTTTGGCCATCTTACCGAGATTCGGAACCCATGATGCACGCGAAGCGGTTGGAGCATTGAGGAGCGGCACGCCAACCACAGGCGATTCGCCATTGAAGACAAGGCCTAGGCCGGACAGTGAAGTATCTGCGATGACCCCTTCCTGCTGAGACAGGGACGGTGCACGAGAGTTCGAAGGTGTAGGTAATGGTGTCGTAGAGAACGATACGGTTCCAGACGTGGACATCGATGGGGTAGGGGTCGACCGATCCATCTCATCGTCCCGCTGCTCACGAGGCGAATCATCGATCGATGAAGCCAGCGACTTTTCGGAGCTCAAGACGCCATAGCTTTCAGCTGGAGCGGATGTGGCATGTGACGCAAATGACTCGGTTGGCGAGGTAGGTTGGTTGCCTTGGTGACTCTGAATCTGCTTCGTTCTGGGCGAGGGGATCTCTTCGTAAGAAAGACCCAAGGCCTCGGTGACGGCCTTCTTGGCTGAACTTGGACCAAGCCCCGCTAACGACGATGGCAAGTTTTTCGTCCGCCTCTTTCCTGCATGATGATGCCCAGATCGATGCGTGAAGTGCGCCGCAGTGACCATAGGCGTCGAGCAGTGGCGCATGGTCGGAGTGGCATTGCGCGGAGGGAAGTACGGCGACGGCGGTATTGCAGTCGCCGTACGAGACATAGCTTTTTGGGAGGAAAAGGGTCGGAAGGGGCGGGTGGCAAAGAAGTGCGGGCGTTTATGACTCTGATTCGGTTGACCGCCGTTTTCTTCGCTCCTTTTGATTCAAGAAGCTCGCTTCACGTCGAAAGCCCTGATGATCGTGTACTTGGGTATAGCGGGCATAGGGTGGCAACACGTCTTCACGGGTGCAGTCCAGGCTTGAGATGAGGTATGCGTTCTCCTTTGAAGACCTCCGCTTGAGCAGGAGGCGTCACTTCGAGGAAACGGGGCTGAAAAGAAAGGAGGTTCGGGTGGCGATGATTTGCGAAGCGAAAACAAGGGCGGCCAGTTGGACGACTGGCCGGTTCGAACGAGGATTTGACCGGTGGTGACGAGAGACAAAAGGATGTTGCAGGAAGAGATGGGTATCGAAGCGAATTCGTGAACGAGATGGAGGAAGTGCAAATGACGGAGATGGTGGTATCCAGTTGATTCCCAAATCCTATCTCCAGCCCGTCGAATGGGTACTTTGCTTCTTCAATGTAGTGATCGTAGAGCCGTAGACCGTAGACAGATTGTCAGAGTGATGTGCGAAGAATACCGTATATTGATGTTGAGAGCGTCGGAGAGAGCTTCTTCGGTGGCGAACTTTCGGTTCAGGACCTCTGCTCCCGCCGGACCTGCAGATTTGGGGTTTCAATGATGGATGACATGGTGGCGACGACTGGGGTGTGAAGGGTATGTCGAATATAGCTGTTGATTCCCTCCGTGGTGATTCTGTCGAAACTGAGTGGTGATAGCGGATCCGAATTTGCCGAGAAGAGAGATGGGACCTTTTGCGGAGCCGGTGCCGTTTTCATGTATACTGAAGGGATCGCTCAGTACTGGTACTATGTGAGCAGTGGGAATGAGCATGGGACTTTTACGGACAGGCGAGTCAAACATAGCCAGAGCACAGCAGACTCACGAGCAGCGTCTCCCTTTTTTTTCAACCCGCGCTTCAACCAATCCCAGCCGGAGACTTGACTGGCGGTTTCGAATACTGTGGTTGAGAATTGGGTGAGTGGTGGCGAGAACCAAGCGGTCACGCTCCGAACTCCGACATCCAGGGAAATATAGGTACGGTGGCATCTAACGGTCCCCAGGAACACTCTAAGCTTTACGGACAGGATTTTGATCTCGTGGCGGCTGTATCTCCGAGTAATCTTTAAGTCCGAAGGAGAAAATGCCACGGAGGTTCATGCTTTCCGGTTGGCCCTAGCTGCTTCATCACGGAGGGTGATTCCAGGCTTGATTTTCCGTTGCACCAACAAATCCGCAAGCTTGCAGCGGACGGGAAGCATATCTTTGGTGAGTGTCTACTCTTACGATGCTGTTCCTGCAGCATCATTGCAGTGGAAACTGACACCAAAAACTATCACAGATAGAGTCACCTCATCAAGGACTTTCTATCAAATAAGCAAGCCCCACACCTTCCCATCGAACTACCACATACCGATACAAACACACACCACCATGTCCGCCGATAAATCCCCCCCTTCCCTCGCCGCGACCGAGGAGGACATCCAGCTCCTTCTCGCGGCGCAATGTCACCTCGGGGCGAAGAACTGCGACAAGACGATGCTGCCTTACATCTGGAAGAGGAGAGCAGACGGTCAGTGGCTCCGAGCTCGAAGCATAGCCCGATTCGTGAAGCTGCGCAATGGGAACAGTATCGCTGACATGGACCGCGCTAGGTATCCACGTCATCAATATCGGTAAAACTTGGGAGAAGCTCGTCTTTGCAGCCCGTGTCCTGGCGACTATCGACAACCCGAACGACGTCTGTGTCATCTCCGCCCGACCATATGGACATCGTGCCGTCCTCAAGTACGCTGGACTCACCGGCGCCCAACCTATCGCTGGTCGATTCACTCCTGGTAACTTCACCAACTATATCACGAGGAGTTTCAAGGAGCCTCGAGTGATCGTCATTACCGACCCTAGGGTAGATCACCAAGCTATAAGGGAGGCGGCCTATGTCAATATTCCGTAGGTCACACCGGCCTCGCCTAGGTGTAGGAGGAGAGACTGATGTGGCGCAGGGTCATCGCGTTCTGCGACACCGACGCTTCGTTGAAATTCGTCGACATCGCCATCCCTACCAACAACAAGTCCCGCCACTCCATCGGTCTAATCTGGTACATGCTCTGCCGCGAGGTCCTGCGTCTGCGCGGGACCGTACCCCGTGGTCCCACCGGCCCGGGCGGATGGGACGTCCTGCCCGACTTGTTCTTCTACCGCGACCCCGAGGAGATTGAGAAGGAGGCGGCGGAGAAGGCGGCTGCTACGGCGGCGGCTGAGGGTGGGGATCCGAATGCCGCTGCGAAGGATGCGGCGGCGGCGGTGGCAGTGGAGTGGGACGCTGGGAACGCAGCGGATGCGGTTTTGGCGGCGCAGCCTACCGACCAAAGTGAGTGACTTAGACCCGACATCTGGGTTTCACTTGTGGATGGCGCTGACATCCCTGGGCAGCTCTCGACTGGTCTGCTGAGCCGGCTGCAGGTGATTGGGGAGCAGAGCCGGCTGCTAAGCAGTCGCAGGATCCGTCGGGCGGGTGGTGATGACCTCGATTGGGATGCCTCACAGGTGAAGCGATGAGTAGAGAAGCAGTGTGCATCTGTCGCAGATTGGCAGTGAGGACATGCAAAAAGATCAAATCAGTGATTTGCCATTCGCATTGACGTGCTTGTCATCAGCGACCAAAGCAATTTACGTCCATCCTCGATCCACAACAAGTCGAAATAGATTCTTACACACCGCCATCCGCGCAAATGGGGAAGCTTCACGACTCCGAATGATGAATATTTAATCTTGCCCTACCCCTACTTTGGCTGCCCCTCCATCACCCATTTCGCATTCTTCTTCGCATCCTCCTCCTCCTCCTGCTTGGTCAAAATCACTTTCTTCCTCTCCGGCACGCCCAACCCCGCATGAGCTCCAGGCCTCGCTTCAATCCGGTCGATCCATGCGGTGAGTGTCGGATAGGCGCTCATATCGTCGATCCCAGCCCACGAATGTCGTCGTACCCACCCAAATGCTGCGACACATAACTTGGTCAGGCAACGCCCAGGGTCGAAGGCAGGACTCACCGTTCATGTCGACGATACTGTACTTGTCGCCGACTAGCCATTCGCCTTTACCCGTATTCAACTGACCCTCGAGCACGGAGTAGAGACGCTTCGTTTCGTCGATGTAGCGTTTTATGCCGTATTGGATCTTTTCCGGGGCATAGCGACTAGCAACGTTTCAGCTGGTCTATATCTGTCCCGATTCAACAGGTGAGAGCTGACACAAAGTGATGGGCCTGGCCTTGCATCGGTCCCAGACCTGCTCCCATCAGCTCCTCTTCACAAAGCATAGCAAAAAAAGAGAGAGAGTGACCCACCACCATGGATGAAGTAGATCCAACTCATCGCGATACTCCTCTCGACCTCATCCTTGAACCAAAACACATAATCCTTATCATACCTCTCCACCAACCAAAGCATCACACTCGCACTCTCAAAAACCTTATGCCCTTCCCCCTCCGCATTCACCAGATTATCATCCACCAACGCGGGTATCCTTCCATTCGGGTTGATGTCTAGGAACTGCGGGAGTTTCTGATGTTTCGCATCGAAAGAGAGGAATCGAAAGTCGTAGGACAGGGTAGAGTGGGCTAGTTCTGGATAAGTGAGGAGGAGCTCTTCGAGCAGGACAGAGACTTTGTAGCCGTTGGGGGTGGAGGCGGTATATAGGTGGAGCTTGGGGTTGGTGGTCAACCCATTCATCGACTCGGGGAGTTGGACGGGTGGGAGTGACATCGAGCGGAGGGCGGTGGTGGAGGTAATGAAGCTGCGATGGGCGGTGGAGGTGCTGTTGAAGCTCGTTCTGAGGATGCGGGATAGGCTCATTGATTTCGTCGAGAAGAGCCGCTGGCTGGTTAGTCATCCGCGTTCCCGCGGTTAGTCGTGCCTGCCAACATATCAGATACTACTGGACCAGGGTCGCGCAACCCTCGTTCCGAATTGGTTAGTAAGTAGCGCACTGGACGAGGGGATGGACAGGCCATGAAGCGTCGAGGAATCTTGGGACAAGAACGCATCGTAATACAGCATTGTCAATCCAGCACCATTCCTCGCTACCCAAGCCCTTGGAAATCTTCGCTCATCACTGAACTGGTGAGAACGCCCAGGTGGGTCCAGCGATCCCGGTAGGCCCATCGCATTGGAAACCCATATACGGAGTGGCGAGAAGTCCGGATCGAATGGCTCCTGTAGGCGGAAGACAGCGTTAGCATCGGACTGGGAAGCCAGACATACGGCGTAAGCTTTGAAGTCGAACCCGTTTAGCCTGAATTGGATTTCCAACTGCTCCACGTCCGCCTCTCTGTCCATGGCGTGATCCGGCCAACAGTGATCGCCCTCTTATCCTCATAGCCCGAGATGGCAGGTTGAAGCTTGTTGACGACGACCTTGGTGTAACCCTTCAGGCTCGCGAATCATACTCATCAGGGACATCAAGCTCTATGCCCCAGAATCCCGCTCTACACACCTTTCTCGATGATCTGGGTCACACCGACCGGATCCTTCCAGACCGTATCAGACACCGTACCCATGAGGTGAAGGGTGAGGATGTAGCGACGGTACTGTGATTCATCAGCTCGTCACCAGATCATTGCTAACAGACGCAATAAGGCTGACATGCCAGCCCGACAGGATGATCTGAAGCGCATCAGGCCGCGCGATCACACCGTCCATGCTCATGTAGCTTCCCGTAACGTGGCCGTTCATGCTGATAGTGATTGGACGAGTGAAATCGGGTGAGCAAAGTAGACAAAACTCAAAGCGAAGAGTTAGGGTGATGACCGGACCGAAGAGCGAGGGAATCGAATCATTGAGTTGTTGAAGCAAGACGCCTTTCCCTCCTCATTGTCACCACGAGGCACAGTAGACTGATCGGCGCTCTGCTCGGCAGCCATTTCGCGCCGGACTGTTAGATCACAGGCTGCCCGCTCGGTGTCCAGAAGAACAAAAAGCAATGCGATATACTCCAAGAAGTACTGCTACAGGTGATCAAGTCTCCCCCGCCGTCCAAAGCTGTATCCGTCCGCTTGTGTTCCCACCCACCACATGATTCACCTTGTTCGGATGAGATGCCGTTACCGCCGGGACAGCCGTCACCCTACGTACCATACGCTGTCAGCTCGGCCAGGACACATGAAGCCAGGACATACGCGTCAGTCCAAAGAGAGATGATCTTGACCCCATTCGCTGTGATGACATCGAGACTGCGCTTCATATTCCCGACCTTCGCTTGAGATCAATATCCGGCCGAGTACTGATGGAAAGGTGAGCCCCACCGTGAAATGTGGAACATGGTCCATATTGAGACTCCATTGTGCTCGGAGGATGGTCAACCACCGTCCCGTCTGACAATTATGCGGGTAGCTCTTGGACGGCTGAAAATGCGATTGCTCGAGCGGGGCGTCCACAAGCATTAACTGCGGGTCCAGTGTCCACACTGCGAGTTACCCTGATCAACGCCCGAGTTCGAGCAGGTCCGAGAGCTCACCTCTGAGCTTATCGTCGTAGCTCGTGGTGAGAACCCGCCGTCCCCACGGATCCCAATACGCAGCACTGCAGCTCTTCCCATGCTGATAGCTCGCTCGCAGCAGTCCTTTCCCCTTGGCGGAAGACCTGTGCTGAAAAATCCTTCCCCACCCCACATTTGAGGACGGTCGTGTGTTGGTGTGTGGTGCGGTGTCAGATTCGTCCATGGGGGCGGGCGGGGATGTGACGACTTCGGCCGCTTTGGGGGAGATGGAGAGAAGCTGTCGGGTATCCCAAATTCGGAGGTGTTGGTCGTTCCCAGCTGTCACCAGGAGATGAGGCATCAAAGCTAGATAGAGTGTCGTTAGCTCTACGGCTTGGAATGCCCAGCGCATGGCGCGATCCACGATTGATGCTCATCCCACCAAGCTTCGCCGCCCGTCCTTCATCCTGTACGACCCATCGCCGTCTCGTTGCTTTCCCCTTCCCCTCCCGGAAATCACAATGGCTGACTCCCCCATCCTTATCCGTTACCCACGCTTCTTGGCCGGAAGGAGTCAGGTCGAAATGCGTGACCAGCATGTTCTCGTCCGGTAGCGAGAAGAGCTCGGTGGATTTCAGACTCTGGAAGTCGAGATGCCTGAGCGAGCAGTCGTATGATGTCGAATACAGCTACGTCGACCATCAGCGAGATCGCGTATGGAGAGGAAGACTCACGCCAGATCCGTTGATGGGATCCACCTTCATACAGGTGATACTACTCCGGGCGTGCGCTTGGATCCGCCAGACACGTCCTTCGACTCCTTCCCCATCGACCTCTTTGACCCCATTCGTGTCGTCCTCGCTCTTGACCTGCTCAGCCGGCTCGCCCAATGCGTCCCATCTACCTCAAACTTAGCCTAATACCCCGCCAGAACGGGTTGTCCACGTACATTCCGAGCACTCCCTGCTTGTCACCCGCCATGACTAACGTCTTGGTCCGTTCCGGGTGGACGACCATCGAGAACACCCTATCGGTCGTGACTTTCGCGTTGGCCCTTAGGGTCATACCCTTGAAAGCAGACTTCAGCCGCTCCACTTCAGCAGGAAGGCCGTCTTTCTCGGCATACGCTTCTGCACCGGACGTCGAGGACTCGGGAAACCGTCGAGGGTTTGACATTTCCTCAATAGATTTCAGGTACCTCTCCTACTCAAGATACCCATCAGCGAGACACAACATAACGAGTCTGGCAGGACATACCAGGTCCGCGGCTGAACTCGGCGAAGTCTCATCCACCATCCCCCCAACATCCATAACCTGCTCCCTCGTCCTTCTGCTTACCACCCTCAAAACCTCCCGTTCCTTCTCCTCCTCCTCAAGCTTAAACTTCAACTCCTCACCCTCAGCTTCCAAACCCAACAACCGTCCACTCCGCCGTCTCGGCCCGTCCGCTTCGGTCTTGACGGCCGGGGCTTTCCGTTTCTTGGGTTTGGAGGTGGACGGGAGGGCTATAGGTCGGGCATCGGGGATCTTGGAGGCGCCGAGAGGGTCTAGGCCGAGGGAATCGAGTAATACACGGTTCTCGGCGATGGTCTTTTGGCGCTCGAGCTCGCTGGGTCGTCATCAGCTGAGTGTCACTGGAAAAGATGGGGGACACACTACTCATTGTCTTCGTCGTCCATCTTGCGATCTTCTCTGTGTGATTAATGATCAAGACGGTTGAGCCAATTCGGGGAGCAAGAAATCGGAGAGTTCCAGACGGGAAAGAGCGATCATTGAGTGTGCCTGATCTCCACCATCGCGTCCCGCTTCGGACCACCACCGCCATCCGACTTCTGCGTGCAAAGGTTCCCATTATAAAAATCCGCAATCCGATTTATATAAACGACGCGCCGCACAGAGGCTAATCTTGAATTCTGATGTCCCTATCCAGGTGGACATACATGACTGAAAGTACGTTCTTCAGTGACCGACATTTCTAGCGCTACATATAATGATCGACCTTCCTGCCCAAAACCTCCTCCTCGACCTTCCCACTCCGCGTCTCCACCCCGTTATCAACGGACAGCCGCGTCAGGGCCATCACTCACAACCGATGACCAATTCTCCGGATCCTCTCCCTAAGCCATCCGTCTTAAAGAGGCGCCTGACCACCAGCATCGATCCGCTTCGCAGGGCCTTCCTTCCCCTCGCTTTGACGACGGGCGATTCCAAACCACAGAGCCCTCCCGACCTCCGACGTCAAGCTCTCCTGCGTCTGATTCGGCACCCAGCGACTGCTCCCTGTCTCAATGAGGATCATCGTCTTCGAATCTCGGGTACAGTGGCAATGCGAAATCGTTATCGTTGTCCCGGTGGGAGTCTGTTCGCCAACAATGGGATCGCCGCCGCCTTTGTGAGTGTAGAGAGAAGTGTTTGGACGAGCCATCTCTTTGTTGCCGTCTCGGGATGCACAATGGCTGGAATGAAGGAGGGGATCTTCTGTACCTCCTCGTCATATGGGCGAAAGGTGGTCTCGTAAGCCTCGAGCGATGTTGAAGGATATGGACCCTCGTGGAGCTTGCTGAGTTCGCCCGCGAGGACATGGCACCGCTGATGGCTAGCGAAAGTGCCCATCCCTGTGAGAGGCGTCGGGACATAGGCGGTATCTCCCAAGCAGACGACGCGAGAGTTGGACCATTTGGACATCTTGATCTGCTGGACCGCTTGGAAGTAGAAGTCGGGAGCTTGATCCATCGCCTCCAAGAGCCTCTCCGCTTGCCATCCTGCATCTCCAAACTCACTTTTCAGCAGGTTTTCCTGCGCTGTTTCGGTCACTCTTTGATGCCTCCCGCCACACCTTCTTCTGAACGTCGTTGCAGGACATCCGAGTGAATATCGCCCTGATGGTACCATGTGGGTCGGGCCGGAGGGTGATGACCTTTGAACCGAGAGCGATGTATATGTTCCACCAGTCGTTATCGCTGGGCAGGCGTGGAATGGTCAGTAAACGATGTCCATGCCAAGGTCGAGGACTTGGACCGACTCTGAAGGGAAGGACTGCTTTCGTATCCTTGACCACTGACCATCCGCTGCGCCCAACAGGTCGAACTCCTTCACCTCCCCATTGCTCATCTCGACCTTGACGGCATATTGGTCATTGGACACGAAATTCCTTGACCGTCGTACCGAACGAGTAGTCGACATTCGAATGATCTTTCGTAGCGTCATAAAAGACTTTTGCCAGATCCGCACGAAGGATCTCGAATGGCGAGGTGGAGCTAGCTTCGGAACCCACTCTGAGGGGTGAAGGTGAGAATGTTAGTCCCTTCGGATCGATGAACAGTGTACCCTTCTCGGTTGTATTGAATCGTCGGATCTCGTCCATGAGCCCCATCTTATCGATGATTGACGAGCGCTGCCGTGAATATCGACAGTCTGCCCGTAGGCCAATAGAGATGGGCTCTTCTCTAGGATGGTGACACGTGCGCCTGCTTGTGCAAGAAACCAGGCCAACATGGGCCCAACGATACCCGCTCCACTGATCAGGACGCGCTGACGAGATTCCGGCAGTCGTATTCAGGGATCAGCGATTCCAGTAAATAGGTGGCTGAATTTCTATTGTGGCCCGCTATGCATGCCGAACGAGATCTACGCTGACAATATCGCCTCGGCCGCTACATCAGCTTTCAGTGTTGATTGGAGACACAAGCGAGGCAAAGGCACACAACTCAAGACGTATACTCCTGCGTGGTGAATTGATTTGCGGTTACCTCTATCTCGTAATTTTCTGGTGCCACATACCGGGCATCTAGTGGTCTTCACCACCGAAGCTGCCGTTTCGTGGAAGTATGACTGATACACAAGAGCGTCGACCCAGTCGACGTGCCAACTCGGTCTCATACGTAGGATTCAGTTTGCAGAGATTCCCGCATTGCTCGATATCGACACCGGCCTGAAAGCGGCTCCTTGCGTCTTGACGCTTGATGACGATCACAGCGTATGATCGTCCGCCCCGAAAATATCCCTACTTAATCCCACACTCGGCTCCTCGGCGTGTCCCTTCATCCGCCTGATCATCCCGATCATCCCTTGCAGCTCACTGACCACCTCTCCTCCATTGACTTTCAACTGTTTCTCCACGTCTACACCGCCCGTACCGTTCTCCTTGTCCATCATATCACCGAGAGTCATCCCCTTTGCACGCGCTTCCTTCGTCAGACGTATCCTCTCATCTCGACTCAGAGCGGATAAGGCCGATCTCTCGGATCTGAGAGGTAGTGAACTGGCTTCGAAGACCTCGTCGACGCCTGGGGGCGGAAGAACCTCGGGGTACTGGTCGTAAATGTCGGAGTCATCCATTTCGGACTCCATCGGGAGCGGCTTGATATCCAGCAAAGTCTCGTTGGCGGACTCCTCTTCGTCGTCCCAAGCTTTGAGGAACTCGGGAATGCCGTCCTCCTGGTCTACTCCATCTTCGACGGCAAGCGGTTTAGGATCCGTGGTGACTGCAAGGCGGGCAACTACGTCTTTCCCTCGCTCCCACTCCCGAACCATGATTCCGAGATCTTCCCTGATCACAGCCCATGGCCCTCTCATATCCTCCTCCCCAATGATCAGTGAGGAACGGACAGCCGCGAGGTCCGCGCAAGCTTTGGTGACGGTGGACTGCAGAGCTTCGACGTGCCTCAACACGATTTCCTGGTCGCCTGTCCGCGGCGCGAAGTCTGCTCGTCCGCTGAGTGTAGTCGACCACGGTGGATCTGCCGCAGAGGTGAACTCGTTGTCGAGATGTGCCGCAGTAGCCATTTCCCGCTCGGCTTCCCTCTTCAACCCCTCCAATCTGTCTCGCTCCTCCACCACTACATCTCGCAGCTCGTCCAGAATTGCCGTGACCTCCTCCCAATAACCATCCGGATTGTTCGCTCCAAAGCGCAAGCCAAGTAGACAGCATGCCATACGGCGGCGCTTGAGGTGAAGCCCAAGACAGGCTGCCTTCAATCCAGGGATGGTAAGAGGGCTGACCGATGGTACGCGAGATCGTCGAGCTGGCGCTGGCGGAGTGGGCGAGATGATCCGCTGAGGACTGATCGTGCTTGATCGGCGGGAACCAGTGGCAGATCGACTTCTCAGCTCTTGCAATTCGGAGATGGGAAGCGATCTTGTCCTGGTAAGCTCAGCACCAAGCACAATGCTCGTGCTTGCTCGGGAAGGGGAGACGGTCACATCGTTTGACGAGTGGTAATATGGCATGTTTTGCAAGCTGCTCCGCTTGGGATTTGGCGACAGGGTGGAGGAGCGGAGTGTCTCGAGCGAAAACGGGGACGGGAGGAGGTCATCTCCGGTAGATAGGACAGGTACCATCGGACGATCGGGCGTCATTTCCAGGCGTCGGGACAGCGGTGAGGTGCGCGTTGGCGTATAAGTTTGTGGTGCTCGAAGGCCAGGTGAAGTCGGCATATAGCTCCGAGCAGCATGCTCCTCCAGGTCGCTCAGAGTCTGCTCGCTCGATGCACTCTCCTTTGCAGGTCCCTCCTCGTCCGCCTCTGTGATTCGCCTTTCATGCGGAGGGCGACGGACACCTTCATGCCGGACAGCCGACCAGAATTCACCATCCCAGCTGGAGTGCTTCGATAGTCTTGGTATACGACTTGGAATAGCCGTGAAGTGATCTTCAGCGCTGAGGTGAAGAGCATGACGAGGAGTGGGCAGGCTAGCCGAGATGAGCGATAAGTGATGGGTTCGATGAGACGGTCGAAAGCGGTTCGGCAAGGATTGAGAGGCGGACATGGCCAACGAGCTCGCAACGGGAGTCGAGTCAGCGTGATCTGTCGGGATTGCGCCGGATAGTGGATAGTCGAGCGCAGGTCCGATGGATCTTCCCGGACTCGGCACGTTGGCGCGAGCATCAGGCTCGTCGTCATCGCTCTCAGATCCCCTGGTCTTCCGGGCGTAGAGAAAGGTCCCAGATACCGGAATGTCGTACATCTCCCCAAGGACCGCCAACTCATCCCGATCCACCAGCTCGAGCAGACGAGAGGTAGCGCAAGCGAGATGATCGGTCATATCGTCCGTGAGGCGATGAAGTGCTATGCGCAAGGTTTGATTGGGAAAGCTGCCGCTCTCATGGGATTGTAGCAGGGCAAGTGAGCTGCCGATCTTGGCGTCGAGACGTTGGGAATGGGTGAAGAGGGAAGTAAGGGAATGAAGCGCAGCTGAATGTGGCCTTGATTGTGAGAGCGGTCGAAGACTGACAGGTTTCGGATTGCGGGAAGAGGCGTGCTGAAGAACCGAATCAGGACCGTTGCTCAATGAAATTGGGGAGCTCACGGCAAATGGATATCGGGCGAATACCGCAGCACATATTGCCAGAATCGCGATGATCGCCGCTGCGGCTGCCAGCAGCTTTGCGGGTCCCAAGACTGTGCCCATCGCTCCTACTAGCACAACGCCGGCCAACGCGACGTCCCATCTCCTCTTGTCCCACTTGAAGTAATATTCGAATGGCATCGAGGCGGGCGGCGCCTGTTCCGTGTCTTCATCCCGTATCCCGGAATCACCTTCCTCGGTGTCATCGTCAGCGTCTCCGCTCGATCCCCGTCCTTCACTCAGCCCCGGCACCCAATCCTTCTCCAAAACACCGCTGGAGCAGATCAGGTACTTGAATCGCTCCGAGAAAATCTCGTCCTCGTCTCTAGACTCGTCGAATGTGTAATTGCCGGGCAGGGAGGGAGAGAGACGGCTTGGTCCGGGTGAGGCTTGAATCACGCCCGTCCATCTTTTCGTCTTGATACCGGACGTCGAAGAGTCGCGTGAGGTCATGGAAATGTCCACGAGGGTCTTTACAGGCATACGATCAGCGTGAAAAGGGAGTGCGACGGAAGCTTGTGACAGACATCGTCCGTGTCGTCTGTGAGATCATGGGGATGGTTCGGATAGCGCGCCGTCAAATCGTCGGCAAATCCGCCCTCATCTTCGATACTCATCAGCATGACCATCAATGGGTAGCAGCAATCAAGCGAAGGTCTGAATGACTTCAAGGCCGCCAGTGTGTAAGACCCGATCGTTTGGAAAGGGATCACTACTCACCTCGAAAGTAATCCTCCAGCGGCGAATCGCCCTTCATGACTGCGCTCGCCATGTTCTCTCAAACGTCATTCCAGCTCCAGTGACACCTCCGACTCAAAGGCGTCAGCGCGCTCGTCGAAGGCGATAGTGCGGTGGATATCGGGTCAAGCTGAACAAAAGCAAATCAGATGACCCCTCCTTAGGGTTTCACCTGCCACGTGAGGCAATGTGTCGGACGCTGACGTAAGTGGACATCGTGCCTGAATAGGACGTTTCATCGCGTCTAGCAGCTCTCCACATTTTCCGATGTCCCTGGCCTGGCGTCATGGACGCTTCAGCGCATCTGGTGGCTCTTGATCCTCCACCTCCACCGATCGATCTCACCCAGTCGGCGCTCTTTTTCTCACTAAGAAAGATCACGAAGGAGCATACGGGGAGGAAATTGAGGACTATCGGACAGTAAGTCGTCCATGAGCGCCTGCACACCGATCTCTTTAACATGACACCTCACCTCGGATATTGCGATAAGTCGACAAGTCGTATGCATGTCTCATCATGTAGAAAGTGATGGAAGCAGGGCTGAATCATTCTAGGATCCTAGCCTTTGATCCCCGAAATTCCCTTCTCCTCCTCTCAGCCCCTTCCTCCTCCGCCTCCCCAAACCCAATTTCGACCCTCCTCATCAACCTTGCCACCGCCCTTCTCGGTGGATCTCCAGCTGCGTCCGACTTATCCTCGGTCTCCGACGGTGTCTACTCGCGGGAGTCTCGGCCCCCACCAACGATACGGAACAATTCCGGCGGTCAGAGGACGGGGCTAGTGAATCGGGAGAGGTTGAGGTTGGAACGCGGAGAATGGATCGTCGTGGTCGGATGGCTCGAGGGTGAGGGTCGGAGACTTTTGCACCAGGTGAGTTGATCAACGAGTTCATGGAGAGGGGAATGGTTGCTGATGGAACAGGTGGAGACTGGTTCGAGTTATGCGGCTCCGATCGGGGTTGTGCTCGAGGCGATTCATATTGCTATGACGCAGCCGCCGCCGGATCATGCACTTCATCGGGGAGACATCGATCCCAGGCGTGGACAGCATTCGATGTCCATGGTGGACCGAGTTATAAGACGGATGAGCCATACCAGTAGCTCACAGGAGAACGGAGAAGATGCTGCAGAGGACGAGACACCGCGACCAAAGCGAAGCCGACCTCACCGATGAACGGGCGACCGGAACGGGCTCTGCAGTATCCGAGACGGCGCATATACTGGCAGGCGACCACCAGTGGTCAAGTCGGATGCAGTCAGTGTCCATGCATGCTACCACGCTGCCGCGGGTCGCTGAAACGCCTCAGTCCGCCCCGACCCGCTTGACTTGCACCCCGCTCCCCGTCGACCCGATCTTCGGTGGCAGGACCAGCAACCGGGTGTTCCGTGTCCAGAAAGCGACCAGTATGCTCGCCAGTCTATCCGGATCATCCTGCGACAGCCCAGATCAGTCCAGTCTCAGTATTTTGGTCCTGAAGCCAACCGACCTCATGCAAATAATGTCCGACATCCTGCATGACCTCGAGCTGGAACTTGCCCTGCCTAACCGGAATCAGCTAGGTTTGAGCATGCCAGTAGCAGAATGTACATCTGTCCCACCATGAGTTCTCTGTCTAGCCGTTCTTGTCCAGCCAGGACAAGTAATCGTGCACACCGAGCAGCGATAAGACGCTGGCTGAGACCCTTGTACCACTCTGAAAAATCGACTCGTTGGCTCATATCGGATGGGAAGCGAAGAGCTCTCACCGGACCAGTACGGCTCTGTAGCGAGCAGATCTGTCCGCCAGACCTGCCTGCTTTGGGGGCCAGGATCCGACTCGTCGGGCGCCGGAGTGAGATACGAGGGTACTGAAACTCTGGCTGAAGTAGGGTCTCGGATGGAGATGGAGGTCAAGCTGTGATACCAATGTCAGTGCGACGAGGGTGGTAAGAGATGGAAATCACTTACTGCCAGTGGATGGCGTCTGGTATGGAGCGGAAGGAAGAAGGTCGTTTGGCGAGGATTGACTTCATCACTGGCAGAGCCTCTACAGCCGTCCCTATCCGCGATCAGTCTCTCGGCATGTCAAGCTCGTCTGGAAAGAGACACCTTCGACTACGTCAAGGACGATCACTCCGGGAATTGTATAGCCTTTCGACTGTAGTATCGGAGCGGCAGATAGGATAGGTACTGCACCCATCGAGTGACCAAGCAGCTACCACGGCTGGGGCTGAGTCACTTCACGGATAGACTTAAGAGGTATTCACAAGGAGTGGTGGCGCCTCCTTTGGGTCTGGGAACAGGTGCTGAACAACGTCCAGGAAGTCCGAGAGCAAGTTCGACCCAGACATGACTGCTTCCACCTCCTTCGAGCCGCTCGTCCTCGTCTTGCCTCCAGCGGACTCATCAGCCTTGGTCTCAAAGTCTCTTCGTAGCGGCCCACCATGTCCCCGACAATCAAAGCTCATAACTCCCAGCTCCCCCTCGCTCCGCTCCGTCACCGCCTTTGCCAAAGCCGCGAAGCTCAACCCACTCGCTCCTCCTCCATGATGGCACACAAGAATCGTGCCCTTCTCGCCGTCCTTTCCCTTGGATGTTGGAGGTGCTAAGTATACCCGGAATGTCGAGGGGTTGTCAGGAGGTTGGACTTCAAGTGCTTGAGCGAAGAAATCCGAGGCGGAGAGAGGGGAGAGGTCGGACATTGCGCTTTTCGATGATGATGATGATGATGACGGTAGGCTACAAGTCATCATGAGTTTCATGAGGAAAAGGGAAAAGAGACGTACGCTGCGCTGAGTTCTCCCATGGAGTCCCCCTCCTCCAGCTCTTCCTCATCCTCGTCGTCCCCGTTTCCGTTCGATGGATTTGCTTCCGCCCATGGCGCTCGGGTTGGGGGAAGTGGTGTTAGGCGAGAGGCCACTGCTTTTCGGAAGGTATCGGACATAGCGAGATACTCTGGCCGAGCTGACAGTAGGATGAAATTCAGATGCGGATTGACCAAGGAGGTGACCGACAGCCGGGGTCACCCATGCGTCGGATAAACGATTTTCCGGCTGATGGGTCTCATTCTTCGGCCTGTTCTTTGGACGTCTGTCATTTGACCTTGTAACGTCAAAAGATACCGGACTCCAATAGGAGGAGTTCCCATCACAGTCTCGTGGCTCGTGGCCTTATCATTGTTAATCCTCCATCCTCGCCGCCCCTTTTGCTTCTCCTTCCCCCTCCTCATCTTGGTGAGGACATTTCACCATGTCCAAGATCACCACACAACAGATTGTCGTGAGCCGCATACCATATCATTTGCATCGACCCAACAAAGTCCAGCAGAGCTGATTCCTTCCGATTGTAGAAGCTCGTCATCCCGGCTGGCAAAGCGACACCCTCACCTCCCGTCGGTCCCGCACTCGGTGCTCGAGGCGTCAAAGCCATCGACTTCTGCAAAGATTTGTATGTCACCGTCTCCCCTTCTTCCCCACCATCTCATCCTTCCAACGAGAACGTCACATTCATCGGACATAGCTCTGACCCCGCGTAGTAACGCTCGGACCGCCCACCTCCGCCCCGACCTCCCCACCCCCACGCTGATAACAATCTCCCCCGACCGTACATTCACATTCACCATCCGCACCCCTCCCACCGCCTACCTCCTGAAAAGAGCCGCAGGGATAGATAAAGGTACGGGTGCACCTGGGAGTAAACCGACAAATGGGAGCGTGACGTTGAAGCATGTTTACGAGATTGCGAGGATAAAATGTGGGGATGAAGGGCTTGCGGCTGTTGGGGAGGAGGGGTTGGCGAGGCAGATTATTGGGACGGCGAGGAGTTTGGGGCTGGAGGTGGTTCCTTGATGCGAGCTTGTGCAGAACGATCGATTCCCATATCGATCCCTTCTTGCTGATTTCCTTTTCATATCGCCGCTGATCTCAGGACACTGGTACTACCTGATCACTCGCGGATTTTAAGGAGGCTCCCTGGGCGCAAACTGATCGAATCCTCACGGTCAAAGTTTCGCTCCGAGGCTCTGTTCACGCGAGTACAGGCCCTCGACATAAGCTGCTCACACAGGTACCGCAGTGGCGAGCGCAGCTGGACTCAGTTCTCACCACCAATCGTCAGCCAACGGCAGCGTCATTTACCAAGGTCCATCGCCGGCGCAATGCAAAATTCCTCACGAGAGACCTTGACGCCATGATGTAAAGTTAAATATCATCTCGTCATCTCCTCAACAGTACGATCACGCTCTGATTCCCATCCCTCCTTCACCAGCGTTCCATCGGAGTGTGCGAATCTGCAAACGTCAGCCACGCAAGCAGCAGAGTAGAGTGGCCATACCTTGTCGCCCTGAATCCCGCCCGTCAGACTCGTTCCTGAGGTTCACTGACCGTGCGCACCATGTTTCACGGCGTCGGCGCGACGAGCAGCGGGGTGCACGCAGCCATGCAAGTCGCCTGAATCGCGGAGCAGCCGGCGAGGGTCGGCTGGGATCCCGATACCGAGCGTGAAGGTCCCTTTGATCATCATTGATCGTCGTCGTCGCCGGCAACGAGGAAAAGGCCAAGCGAAAGATGCTCACCTTCATTCCACCAGCAGCGACGCAGCATGTAGCGTAACCCGCATTTCACGCCGTCTGGCAGGCCGTGATGATGGTTGGAATTCCCGCGAGGAAGCCGGTGATGGCATACTGAGGGATGGTTGTGGGTCTTTTTGATTCGGACGACGCTGTGAGAGGGGGCTTCGAGATAGATTGCTCAGTATGAGCGGTCGGAGTGAGAAGGAAGGTAGGTGAAAAGAAAGAAAAAGATGAACGCAGAGAGATCGCGAATATCGTCAGCAGTGCGGGTCCTCGGTCCTCTTGTCCTGATGACGTGATGATCAGCGGTGCGGACAATGACGTCTGTGTTTTCGAGCCTGCATGCTGAAATGATGGCATGGTCCTTGCATCTGTCGTATTACCGGAGACGCTATCATCACGCGCCCTCTTCAGCTGCAGCCGATCTCAGCAATCCCTGATATTGCTGCGCAAGCCCACTCAGCGCCGTGCTTTGGGCTGATTTTGCCAATCGTTAGACGTTGGTCTCATTCAAGTAAGCCGACTTACCGAGCGTCGATAGCACCTGTTTCGCCAATTCCCTCTTCTGCAATCCCACGATTGTCGGCGTCCAGCTCTCTTGCCGATTCGGATGACTGCCTCTGTCAGCTACCATCAAGCATATCACTCCCTCCCTTACTGGTATATCGGTCCTAATAACTCCTTCACTAGCTCTTCTGCCCTTCCCCGGAACCCTTCTTTCCCCAGCACCACTGCATACCTAACCAACCAATGCCTGTACTCCTCCTTTGAGCCAAGCAATTCCGCAGCTCGCATCCGAATCTCCAAATGTCCCATCTCCATCGCTTCATTCCACCATTCCGGCTTTTCGGCATCGGCCACTGGCTGGCCGGTCCAGGCTTCCAGCACTTCAGACTCGATCTCGGCTAAAGGACCAGATGGCTCAGCTCGGCCTCGGCGCGTCTCCATGCTGGGGCTCCCCTCGATGTACCACTTTGAGCAGATGCATGTCCATTCGGATCGACCGATGTCGAATATGTATGCGGCCGGCTCAGTGGTGGTGATGATCGGTACGCCGTTGGGTCGAAGGTCGGCTTTGGCTAGGTCGATCGGTGGAGGAGGCATGGCGGAGGAGGAAGGCGGGTCGAGGAGATGACTGAGGCTGGTGGAGAGTAGGGACTTGCCGGACTTGGAGGCACTGAGTCGAGTCAGTGAAAAGGTCAATGAGCACAGCGAGGACGTACATCACCCGAATTTGGCAGTTCGCGGTGACAGTCAAGAGCACATCCTTTCGGGCGAGGATCTCCGCGCAGGGCGACTCGAGCTTCAGACTGAACAGACTGCGGGGCATAAGCTCTATACCTCGTCCTAGAAACGCCACTCACAGCCGTCCAGCAGGCGTGTAGGCGAAGACCGATCCGTCTACACATGCCACAGCGCAAAAAGCCGTAGACATTGCCATCGCCAGCACAGCCGAGGGGAGGTAATGGAGCCACTGATCCTGACCATTCGCGCAATAGGTGATCTTGTTCTTTCCCTTGAGATCCTCCGCGTTTTGGGCTTCGAGGTAGATGGTACTGTCGACTCCTCGAGGCTTGACTCGAAGAATAGTCTGAATGCTTGGTACGGGCAGGGTCTTGCCCGCTCCTGAGATTCCGCTTCCGCTTGCAATGGCTCCCCTTGGCGCGCGGATCTCCCGCACTTCGCCGACCTGACGAGGCTGAGTCGAGGCCATCATCCTGCCTTTTGGCGCCCGTGGAGAGTCTCCGTCAAGTAAACTCGCCTTGCGCTTCGTTCCAGCTCTGGATGTCTCGCCAACTTCGCCATCATTGAACCTGTTACCATTCGCGTCATTGAACCTGTTACCATTCGCGAAAGCCGCATGAGCATCTTGAAACATCCTCGCTGTTGACGCTTGTGCCCTTGAAGGGCTGGCGAAGGGCTGAATCGGGGCAGCGGAAAAGGCGTCTTCTGTAGCTGCTCGACCGTTGGCATTCGAGCCCGACATATCGATACGCCGAAGCTGAGCAGCAGGTTTGCCTTTGCGAGGCTGTAGTACATTGACGTGTCCAATCGGAGCGTGCGGCGCACCGAAGCCATTTGCAATGGGCGGAGCGGAGTGCGGTATGATGGGTCGAGGTCCGACCCGCTTCGGCGCTTGGTATTGGTATTCGTCGAGGACCACTTGGGTCGCTGCAGGTGCGGCAAGCTCTGGGAACTCCTTGCCGTCAAAACTGATGGCACAGATAGTCCCATCACCTGAACACCCGTAGAGATGATGTCCGTCGTTTGACCTGACGACATCAGACTACGCAAATGGTACATCGATTCCTCACCAGCACAAGTCGAGCAGCGGTCGGCTGAAGATATCGTGGAGGACGACCATAGGCTTGTGCATGGTGTTTCGCCAGATGGAGATGCTGAAATCGTCGGCACCAAGAGCTACCATACATGAAGCTGTCGCTCGTCCCGGCTCATCCCCGGATCGGAAGAAGAGGCGTGGATTGAATGCCTAAACGCTGTCAAACTCTGCATGTCTAGAATTTTGGAGACTGACCGCAACTTGGATTGTATTTGCGTGACCGACAAAAGATATGTCCGCATTCCATCCCTCGCGCTCAATGACTGCAGCGACGAAGACAGGACCGTTCATTGCATTGGACGCGGCTATGAAAGCCCCATCAGGTGACCAGCTGCAGCACCATAAGCAGAAACGCGATTCGGAGTCGTTCTCATGCTCACCTCAAGCGTCGGAAGAAGGTGGACTTCGGCGAATTCTTGAACGGCTCTTCGACGCTTTTCACAAGCGACCAGTCACCGGCGTTCCAGATTTTGACGGTCTTGTCGTCGGACTTAGACGATCTTGTCAGTCTGCCGGATCCACAAGTGGCCGCACCTGCAACTAGGGACACGCGCTCGGTAGACTGACCTGCGTTGCGAGGAAATTGCCGACAGGATCCCAGCAGACCCCTTTCACGAAATCACTGTGAAGGTCGAGCTTGCGTAGACGCTCTGAACGGACAAGAATATCAGCGAAATGCTGGGATCGCGGCATGTATACCGAAAGAGTACCCATCCCATATCCAAACCATCTTGTCCAGCCCGACAGACGCCATCATCGAATCATCTCGGGACCAGGCGATATCAATGATGTCTGAGGAATAGTCCATCAGGCTCATCATGGCACGTCTCCGCTTCGGGGATTGAGAAGAGTACGGACCGGCTGTATGACCAACAAGCCTGGTCAGTGCGTTCCAGCTCTCATGATTGACTTCGTCGGACCCGAACACACGCCCGCCACCATCCCTAGAATGAGAAGTCAGCTACAACAAGAACAAGCCCACAGTTATGGTCACAACTGTGTGCTTCCCTCTGTTGAAACTCACTGATCGATACCCCAAATCATCATTACCTGATCATCTGATCCCGTGGCCAGGAATCGCCCGTGATGTGCCCATCTTACAGCCAGCACCGACCCTACACCGCATCAAGTCAGCTTTACCCTTGTCACTTAACAGCTCGACCTACCTGTATGTGCAGACATGGTACAGAGGAGCTTGTGATTCGCCACGTTCTCTTGTGCATCCGAGTCGAGGATGGGTAAAGTTGACCATATCTTGATCTTTTTATCTTTGCGAGAGGTTCAGGATCTTCAGAAAGCAATGACTAGGGAGGCAGACACACCTAATCCCCCTGTGGCGAGCCGAGTCCCGTCTGGGTGGACTGAGAGGCTGAAGATGGGGTTCTTCTTGTCCTTCTCATCTACAATGTAACCGAAAGCGTCAGTCCACGCTCGACGTTCCGAATAGCTTTGACGAGGTCGAGATCAACAATCGAACGCACCCGTATGCTCCACCCAATTGGGCTTCGTCACTCTCATCCTGCCCCTTCCTCCCTACTGACGAGGCACTTGAGACGGGCACACAAGGATCAAGCTCGTTATAATGTAAAACTCTGAATGTCCTCCGCCGAAGAAAAGGCGTCCTGGTCCGGAATGTGGGATTCCAGGGTGAGGAATTGTAACAGCAAGCTGAAGGAATATCAGAATATCTAACTGTAAACGTCGAGAGACTGGACGTCGCGCTTCTTTCCGCCCTCGGATTATAACCACGTCAAGTCTTGACTTTTCGGGTTCGGGCGTATCAATCCTGTTCAAACGCGTCCTGTCAACAACATCCACTGCAATCCATGATCGACATTACAAGCCATAATCCACTGCCTCCTTAGCTCATCAGCCTCACCGTACGCACCATGTCACCTCGGAAATCTACTAGTCGTACTTTTCGAGCGTCTCGGGTCTCTAAACAACCCGGAGCGAGCTCTAGCAAGACGACGCTCGACGCCCTCCCCGACGCCATTATACCAGAATCCATAACTCCGGCCTACATCCCCGTTCCTCGAGAGAAGGTACCCCTCACCGAGCCTCAAAGAGAAAGACTCATCCATGAGGTGTGTCTCTTCCTGCATAAGGTGATGATTATGATGCTAGAGGTGTAGTTGGTCGGGTTCCATCCCCGAACAGTATGCGACGATATCACCGAGGCCGCACGGATGGAGATCTACAATACGGTCGAAGGGATCGAGGGATGGGCCGGGAGGTTGAGCGATGGGATGGGAGAGGAGGTGGAGCGGGAAGTGGATATCGTACGTTGCCAACTTGCTCAAAAGGGACGCAACTGAGGGGTATCCCAAGGGTCTGCACGCTTTGGAGACGCTGCTCGAATCGCATATCGATAAGGCTTTTGACAAGTTCACAGCTTGGGCATTGCGGAATGCATTCGAGATACCCCCAGACCTTGAAGTCGTCCTAGTGTGTTACACCTTTTTTTCTCGGGCCCGGCAAACTGAGCGGTGTATCTGGATAGCCATGGCACCAAGGTCTCGACTTTGCACGAGGAGAGCATGTCGCGTCACTTCCGCGAGGAGAAGAGAGTTTGGCGGAGGCACTCGAGGGTATGCGAGAAAGGGTTGAGCAGGTCAGTGACGTCACCCATCCGCAACAAGCTTTATCGCTGAATGGGATTCTCATAGATGAGACTGCTGTCACAACGCCTTGAGACGGCTGAGAGACACCTCGATCGCCGCCTCGAGATTGCCAAGCAGCGGAAAGCGGAGGTTGGATTCGTGAAGGAGGTCCTCTCGTCTTCCGGATGTACGTCCGTTTCTCCAGCCAAGCTCGTCCACAGTGACATAAATCCTCCAGTGTCGCCTTTACCGCCAAAAGCCGCCGCCCTCCAAGAGACGCTCACAAACCTCCATCAGACCCTCTCACCGCTCGACATCCCACCGCCGACAAGCAGTTCGGTCCCCACAGGTGGACATACGAAAGCATGGGAGCTTGGCAGACGGGCGTACCTCAATTGGGCGGTCGGGAAGATGGTCTCGGGATCTGGAGCCGGACAAGCCGAGGGAGGGGCTGGGGACAGGATGGAGGGAGTGGAAGAGGAGATGAGGGGGATGGGAGGGCGAGAAGGGATGGAGAAGCTCGCCAAGGCTGTGGGCGCGTAGGAGTCTCTCGCTGCAGATCTATGCCCAATACCTTTGGGCTCCCTTCGACGCACGCATGTCGTGTACTCGTTCCGTGATTTCGCACATTAGGAATGTGTACGCCCAGGTTTCCCGTCCTCATGGGATGTTGCCGGGTGCAACGGCTGACCACTGGCCGAGACTCAAATACTCACACATCGCTTCCTCGCCTTTGGTCGGAAACATATCCGAAAACTCCGGAATCTCTACCTCTTCCTCATGGTCTACCTCCTAGCTTCCGACGGTGAGTGAGAGCATATTCCTACCTTTGACCGGTGCTGACGAACCGAAGCGAGCCATGGCAACTTCATCCTCGTCATCCTATACGGTTCCACCCGACTCCGCATGTCGTCCGGAGATCTCCTACTCCTCACCGCTATCCCCTCTTTGATCTGTATGATCGTGGACCTCATCATGCCAAACATCCAAACGAGGACCGGTATCTCATCCTCGCGCGTCTTTCTCACCTGTCACCTCGGCGCCATCGGGTTCGCCCTATGGGGTATGCTCGGGATATTCGACCTTCCCTTTGGCGGGTTGAAGACCCGTGCAGAGGTCTCGTATGCGCGCTGCTGTTATGGTAATCGTACGGTTGTCCTACCCATTTGTTTGATCAGCGAGCTTAGGCGGATGGTAGATCCACGATCCATGAATGAGTTATGCTCGAGCAATTTACGCAAACCTGATCCCACCCGTGCGTTCCATCTCGTCATCACGGACTCTTTCCCCTGGAGCTCGTATGAAGGCGTGCTGACACGCTCCGCTCGTAGGGCCACGAATCAAGCTACTTCTCCCTCTTCGCCGCCGACAAATCAGCCTAGGGAGTTCGAGGGTGGGGGCGAGGTTGGGAAGACGAGAGATCGAGGGGATGGGGACGAATGATAGATCGGATGGGGACGAATGATAGATCGTGCGAAAGTGTAGTGCAGAATCTAACGAGGCACCGCACCGAGACGGACACATCCTGCCCTCGGCGTATTAGGCTTGGGGACTTGATACTGTCAGAGAAGTCTCATACAGAACTGGAGCGTATTTGAAATGTGATCAATAGCCACGCTACTCGCAATCCCCTCTTGCGCTGAGAACAAATTAACTGTGTGCATAGCCAACAGGGTATATTCTCGCGATTTAAGCACGAACCATCATCCCCTATCCTCACATGCGCTCAACCCTCAAAGCTGGATCGAACAATCATCAAAATAAAGTCAATGACCTGGAAACAATCACTTCCTGGAAACAATCACTCGCTAAGACGCGAGCTTCTCTTTCAACTTGCTCATGAACCCCTTCTTCTTCCCTCCCTCGGAGCTGACATTACTGGCCGTACGTTGATGCACCGAGGCGTCCTTCGTTGGCGAGGCGGTCTTCTGCACGGAAGAGGTGGCTGAGGTAGTCTTCTGTGCAGCAGAAGTGTGGCCAGCGGGACTCTTCGGAGTGGACGGAGAGGTAGACGTCGCAGCTGTGGTGGAACTGGCGGTCGTCGGGGTAGAAGGGGTTTTTGCGGTAGAACTCGTGGTCGTCGGGGTAGAGGCGGTCGACGATCTAGGTTCGATGGTCCCGGCAGAACCTAGGGTGCCGGTCTGAGTACCGGAACTGGTCTGAGTTCCCGTCTGAGTCCCGCTGCTGCTCATGGACTTGCTGGGGCTCGAGGTCGCCTTCCCTGCGGCGTTACCTCCGAGAGCGGAAGCTGCAGTCTTGCTCGATCCCCTGTCGGCGATAGGGTACGACCCGGGCTCGCGGCTGGTGCCGCTCATACCCATGGTCGAGGGATGTCCGACCGCATCCTTCTCGTCGCCCGGAGAGAGACTGGTAGTATGATTCGGTCCAGTCCCTGCCGTGGTCGATTTCTGCTCCGTGGTAACCACATTTCCGGCGGAGGAATCGGTCGATCCCACTGTGACCGGCTGAGCCGCAAGCGGAGACGGGCGCGAGCCCTCAGTCCCTCCCCGAATAGCTGTGACAGACGCTGAAGAGGTGGTACGGTCATTTGGGTAGCGCGTGTCGGGAGCTCCCGCAGAGCTCGGCGAAAGGCTGACTGGGGTGGTGGCGCTCGATTCATTGATGCCGGGTAAAGAATTAGACTCGGGACCGGATGAGGTTGCGAAGCTGGACGATGGTGGTCCGCTATACTCTTTGATGCCCAGTTTGTTCTTGCCATTGGTCGCACCGTGATCAGCACCTTGGCCAAGGAAGGTAGACGGCAGAGCAGCGGCGAGACCAATATACGCCCTGGAGCCGGAGATGCCGGCGGAAGGAACGAGATCGTCGTTGTCCGTCATTGAGACAGCGGTGGCCGACGTCGACGTGAAATTCGATGACTGGCCAGTGGAGTTGGTGGTCGAAGCGCCCATTGTGTTGCTATCGGTTGGGAGGGCGGAGCGAGTAGTGAATTCTGGAGCTGAGGCGGATACGGCGCTGGCTGGGACCATAGCATCCGTTGGTTGGTCGATACCTGTGCCGCCAGTCGAAGCCGATCCAGCGAAGGAATTCATGACATCTTTCATAGAGCGATCGGTAGTGGAAGAAGCTTGGGCTGAGGTGCCAGATGGTCCACCAGTCGCGCCTTCAGTAGGTTGCGCCAGTCAGCTCGATATAATAACGTATGACGAATCTCTCACCCCTTTCGTCAGAAAGGACCGCAACGCCAGTCTCGGATTCCTTGCCTGGTAGTGCGCCGACACCCGCTGGCGTTTCCCCTGGCAGCCTACCTTGATTCTCCTGAGACGGGAGGGTCGAAGGGGTTTCTACAAGAAAGTCATACGGCCGCACTGGGCAAATCGATGTCTGACTTACTCTTCTCATCCGGAAGTACAGCGACACCGGTCTCGGTCGACTTCCCAGGTAGCGCGCCAACACCCGAGGAGCGCTCGCCAGGTCGCGCACCCGCTGGCTCGTTGGATGGCAGAGACGTCTTGAGCGCAACTGCGATTCTCATCAGCCTATGTTCATGAACAACAACTGGAACGTACCAGCCCCCGGAACCACTACCGTTCCACCGATCACCTCGCCGAGGAAACCCTTCACCGTCCTCAGTACTGCCGGTTCGCCAGCGTTTGGACCTGATGAAATAGCTCATCATCAGGCTGAGATACGATACAGGAGGACAGACACCTACGAGTGGCCTCTCGCAGCGTCTCTTCGACATCGTGGACGATGCGATTGGTCTGTACTTTGGCTTGGTCAAGCAAAGCTGACATGCGTCAGTCAAATTGCAAGAATACCAATATGGAATCGCTTACTAGCAGCGCTGCCGCGACGAGCTTTAGGGGAACCCGGGGCCTGAGGTTCGAGAGGCTGATTCGAAAACACCTCTTTGATACCAACGGGGATGACACTGTATGCAGCCGTCCCGACCTTTTGCAGGCTTCCCGCAACGTCCTTGAACCCTGTCAGCATAGCATGGCGTTTCGGCAATACAGCGAGAGATACCCACCTCGTAGATGGAGCTCGGAGCGTTTGGTCCGGAACCCGGTACAGGAACTTGCTTCACCGCTACACCCACCCGTCAGCTTGTCTCGTCCAATTGGGCACTCACGCCCCCATCCACCAGGCATTTCAATCCCGGGCGTGCTCTGCACTGAATTGTTTGATCCCGTCCCCGCCCCAGCGGTCCCCATCAACTGCCTAGCAGCCTGTTCCCTCCCACTCAAATCACTCAACCTCCTCCCCTCCTTCGTCCCTTCCATGGCTTCTTCCTCGGCGAGCACGCATTCCACGATACTGCTCCGCCTTGCTGCTTCAGGCTGAGGTGTCGGGTCGAGTAACCCCTTTCCTTTGCTCTGCATTGCAGCGAGCTCGGCGCGGGTCAGGCCCTCGACATGGGGTTTCCCTGTGGCTAGATTGATGGTGCTCCCTGGTTTGGGGACATTGGGGGACGAAGCTAGCCCGCCACCGGAGGCAGGATCGGCGAGGTAACCGAATTGGGACGGGATGGCGGTAGCTGAGTCTTTCCTACCGGCTTGGGCGAATCCGGACGTCTGAGCTGTCGCTCCTGATGGCCCGAGGGAGGCTGCAGAGGGAGCAGGACTGTTGGTGGTGAATGATTGCGGTCTTTCGGTGGCGCCAGGTGCGTTCAACGCCATTGATTCCATGTCGCTCAAACGCTGTTCACTCGTGTCCTCGGAGCTGGAAGGTGGGAAATTGAGGAGTCAAGCCGAAAATGAATGGTCTGTGTTAGTCTAGGGGTCCACTAGGGAAAAACTTTGACGTCACCTGGACCTGGACCCTGAATTCGATCTTGCTTCAATAGGACTATAGGCAGATCTCCAAGCGAGGCTGGAGATGAAGGATGTATTCAATAAATCCTACTGAACGATACTTTGCGAGGTAATTTCAACCCTTTGCCTCCCACTGTACCAATTACTATCCCTCTGGTTGCTCCTCCTGCGCTGCTCCACCACCCGGGAAGGTAAAGTCGCTGAAGAATGCACCATATTGGTCCGTCGAGACATCGTATGCTGCGCCGAAGATACCGGGAAGCTCGTGAGGCCGAGGTGGTGGATAGCTTTGGAAATTCTGCGAGTCGCCTGGTCAAGGACGTCCATAAGAATGCCTGAAACTTGGAGGACGACTCACCCATGCTGACGACGCGCGGCACAATTGGCGCGCCAATCTCCTTCCTTTCCAGGCTTCCCCAGTCGACTCCCGCGAACCAAGCATGACTCATCACGTCCTTCGCCCCGTTCCTGAAGTTACCCAATCGCTTGGATCGGTCGGTTGTGAGCAGACCCCGTATTAGGTCCTTGGCATATGGGTCGATATGGCTCGGGAAGGCGATCTCATTGCGCAGAATCTTCTCGTAAATACCAAGCGGGTGATCGTCGAAGAATGGTGGATAGCCGGCGAGCAACTCGAATGCCAGGATACCAAGCGCCCACCAATCCACGGCTTTTCCATGACCTTGCGAAAGGACAATCTCAGGAGCGAGATATTCCGGAGTACCGCAAAGTGTGAACGTCCGATCCTCGACCTCTTTGGCGAATCCGAAATCGGCGATCCGGAGGTATCCCACTCGGTCCAGAAGAAGATTCTCGGGTTTCAAATCTCTGTAGATGGTATTGTAGCTATGCAGGTACTCGATGGCGAGGACGATGGAAGCGAGGTAGAAGCGAGCGACGTCTGCGGAGAAACGACCGGCTCGCCGAAGGTGGGAGAATAGCTCTCCGCCAGGGATGTACGAGAGGAGCATGTAGACGTTCAGGTGATCTTGGTAAGTGGCGTAGAGCTCGACAATGCAAGGATGTCGGACGCGCTCGAGGATGTGTCGTTCGGAATTGATATGCTCAACCTGCTTGAGTCGGACTATTTCAGACTTGCGGAGGACTTTCATCGCGAAATGAGGTAATTGTTCATCGGCTTGTTGCGTGGAAGCGGGAGATGAGGAGAGCGGATCCAGGGATTGGTAGACATGCGGGAATATAGGGTGATATGGCCTATGACGGTAGGACGGCCGTTGTCGGACGAGGAGGACACGACCAAAAGTCCCTGTACCGAGTGTTTCAACGATCTCCCAATCCTCCAGACGCGCCTTTCCACCGGCAGGCTGGTGTGCATAGCCCGTCCCCGAACCATAACGACCGCTTTCGGTACGACGAGGCGATCGATGTGGGTGGGAGGAAGACGAAGAGACTTCCTCGACAACCCCCTCCATGGACCCCCAGGCACTTGAGATGGAGCTGGCCTCCCATGTTGATGGCGGTGTTGACATGAGCGATGCAGGAGGAGAGATGGGCATATCCAGTTGCGGAGCGAGAGAGGCGTATTGTTGCCCTGGTTATTACAGTCGGCTTTGACTCATTCGAATCGTAGTACTGCAGCCGCTTACCTGACCCTTCACTGGTTCTTTGGCCGGAACGCTCTCCCATACTACTCGTCTGTCTCACTGCCCCAGGTCGAACCGCCTTATCCGTCGATTGTTGTTGTTGCTGCTCCCTGAGCATTGCCATAAATGCAGCCTGTGGCCCTCCTCCACCTGGAGTCGCCTGCTTAGGCGGTCTCGCTGTCGCAAGAGCAGATGACGACTGCTTTTGCCGCTCATGAGGGAGGAGGAGGGACAAGGGGTCGAGCTTGAACTTCTTGGGTTCGTTGGGTGGGGCGGACGAGGAGGATTGTTGAGACTGATGCTCCATGACGGACGAGGGGAAGGTTGATGGCCTCTAAGGCCGGAAGTTGGGATTGCAATTGCCGGAAGGGGGATGCTGGTCGAAGAGAGCTTCGATCACGTAGGCGATTGATCTGCTGTACTGAGATGGCCCAGTAGGTTTCGGCTGAAATAGGATATTCGTCAGTGCTGCCTCGTCTACCGACGCAAGCACCGCGCAAACACCTCCTCCGAGTCTGATCGGGGTAGGTACGTACAAGGGGAAGATTATACGAATACGTAAAGGATGAGTCGAGGTTCGAAAGGCGATCGACGGATGTTCTCGTGCTCGGGGAACTGCTGCAAACGCTCTTATGGGCCCCAAACAGAGCGCTGGACCTATGCAGCAGTCTGCAAGTACTTTCGTCTCCGCTCAAACTCGGCCCAAGGGGAATGGTTCCAGCATACCACGATTATGCTCCCGGCATTACGTTACGCAAAAATTACTTACGCGCTTTCGGAGTGAGAAGTCCGAGGGAACCTTAGGATATTGCCACACACTCTCTCTCGGGCAAAAAGATGCGACGCTTCGTTGATTTTTGTATCGATGGGGGGACTTCTGGTAGAGTCTCTGGAGCTGTAGAGGATCCTGTACCTACCACCTTCTGGCATGAAGAACAGCAACGCATAACCTTCTCGAAAAGATCCCCACCTGCCTCGCGGCAATACCGGTTAATTCCGCTTCGGCACGTGCGAGAGGTCCCGTCACCGCCGCCCATTCACTCAATCAAGCTGTCATCTCCTCACTCGCATATCTCATTCTCGCATCCATCAGCCAGGTCGAATAACTTCAGAGAGTGAAGTAGCCTCGCCTCGGGCGAGGATCCGCCGCCGCTGCCATGGCTGACGCTATCCTCAACGGTGAGTCAATCCTATCCATCTTCCAAGGAGATCCCATGCCAGTACCTTCTCGCTCGGAGTCGTCGTCCCAGCGCTTCTCCTTCTGGACAGCTAGCCAAACTTGTAATTGCGAGTGTGAAGAAGGCATGTCGCAGAAGGCATTCGACAACCGCCCTATCGCGGTCGCCTGATGAAGGAGGTCCTCGCTGGAGCTCGTGACCATCTCCCTCAATCATTCTCTGTCGTTCTTCACCTCAAATCATCATCTCTCCGTCCAAAAGACAATGTGGCCAGGCTTCGAGAAAGTTCACCGCTGACAAGAGCTTTCAGAATGGTTCCTCCGCCTTGTGCCTCGCTCCGCCTCCACGGACACGGCAACCAAATCTTATTCTCTTAAGCAGCTCCTCGCCATTCATGTTCCAAAAGAGACTGAGATTGGAAGCGACGCTTCAGACGAATCTACCACCGAGATTCAATCCCGAAAGCCTCGACGGCTCACGGAAGGAGGAATAGTGCTTGGCCGAAAGGCTCAGGGATCCGATGGTGACAAGTTTACTGGCGTGAGTACCGTCCTTCCTAAAGCTGATAAGATGCACTACGCAGATCGAGGACTGATTCCACTCGTAGGAGTTCTCTTCGCCAATCATCTCGCGCTCTCATGCGCAACTGCACATCACGCCGAACGGCCATGTATATCTCACGGACCTCGGCTCCTTGCATGGAACCCAAGTCCGGCCCTCGGCCTCTGTCTCAAGCTTTCAATCCGCACTTCGTCCCACCTCCGTACGCCTCAGGGCGTATTCACCTGTGCAGCTTTGCTCAGGAGATACTCTTCAACTTGGCAAGTCTGTTCAGTTCGGCCGGGATGATTTTCCACCTGTCGAGGTCCGAGCGCATTTCCGATACCCAGAGTTGGGCAACGGCAGCAGCAGCGGCAAGCGGACTTTCATCGGCGTGACGAGCCCCGATTTTGCCAATGGCAAATTCGCTTCCAATGCGGATGTCGAGAGGTTGATTGCGGGCGTGCGGGCGACTGGAACCTGGCGTACTGAGCAGAATGACGGGATGAAATCAATCGCACCTGAGGAAGAGGCGGACAGCGAGTGCGAGCATCGTGAGGAAGAGATACAAGGAACTCAGTCACGCTGGGAACGAAGGCTGGTGAACGCGGACCAGCTGAACGTCGATAATCAGTCCCCAACCGCCTCGAATGGAGGGAAATCTGACGACGACGAGCATACGCCCCGTGGTGGCCCCGAGCGCGATGATTCTCCACCCTTCGATCTAGATGCCCTTCCGCCTGTCAGAGAATCGACTATGAGGCCGAGCGGGTATCGTGTTCCGCCATCCGTTCTCTATCAAAGCGACGATGAAGAGTCCGAGCTCCCGCGCGGTTCTGAAAACCGCCAAGACGCTGAAGACGAGGAAGATCAGGAGACAGACGGGGAGGGTCCTGAGAGACTGAGCGTCCGTCCAAGGCCGCCCATCAACATTGCTGAGCCGCTCGTGCAGCTCGCCCGGCGGAATGACTCTACCGAGTGCCGTCTTGCACACCGCAATCTTGTACCCACCGCTGATGGTACCGGTGCAATTTATCGTCTCGTACCCCATACGCGTGGTGGCTCGGCAAGCGACTTATGGGCGGACCCGTTTGACGCGATATTCGACGATGAGGCGGATCTCGAACCCGTCCAGTGGAGTCATCAGCTGCCGTTATCTCCCGGGCCAAAGGAGTCTTCATCTAAAGGCCATGAAGAGGGCGATAAGAATGAGGTGGCCGACCCAATCCATCCGCCGATCGCGTTCTACGGGGCTAACCTTGAGCGGACTGAATATAATGAAGACAACGAGCCCCATCGAGATCCTGCATACGGGCGTTGGTACTCCTATACTTCAGAGCCCGACGAAGAAGCTATCGCATTTGAAGGCCAAATACCCCTTGATCCCGCGCATGCGAACGATCGGGACGGGGAACAAGATGAGGATCGTATCAAGTCCGAGGAGACGTGTCATGGTCAAGACGGGTTGCCGTCACTACCGCCAATTTGGGCACCCCTCTTATCTGAAGCTAGGACGGAAGACTATGAGGTGAAGGAGGAGGACGTACAAGACGTCGCTGACGAGGGAAGGACGGCGGTCAATACGGACAAGCATGTGACGTTCGTCTCATGATTCTGTCGTATTGTCTAGCTGATTCGCTCTTTCTTTCAGGCCTGCACATATTGCCACCGACGATACGGCGTCAGGCATGAATCTCGTCTCGAGCATCGCCAGGTCCGAAGGCCGACTCAAGGTCAACCACCTATCGCAGCTCCTGCAGGCGCAAGAAGCCTCCATCAAAGATTACTTGAAGTTCTCTGCGAGTCAGCCATCTTCGCAGGATGTTGGCAATCCCGCTCAACAACCGCCTCCTTACGTGATCGAGGAGGGCGTAGACTCACCGGAACTCCATCAAGCCGACGCGGATGATGAGGAGGAGCGCGAGGTCATGTCGTATTCCAGTGATATTGACGAGCAGAGCGACGCTATCCAAGACGAGCATGAGGATTATGATGAAAAGGATGAGAACGAAGGTGTTGGGGAGTCCGAAGATTCGGAAGAGAATGAGGAGATCGATGACGAGGAAGACGTCGATGAGCACGATGAAGAATATGACGAGGAGGAAGAGCTTGACTATGGGGAAGGTGATCGAGAAGGGCTCGAAGGCGAGGAGGAGGATTCAAACGAAGAGCTTACCGAAGAAGAGGAGGACTTCCATGACGATGAGGAGGATCAGGACGAAGCGGTTGAGATTCCGGCCTGCGTGGTGTTTGGAGGGGCACCTTCCGATCTTTTGGTCCATCTGCTCGTCTCGCCTCCGCCGAAACAAGATCAAGTTGCCGTCGTCATGGAGGATGCGGGTACATCCTCGACCGCTTCCGTCCTACCCGACGCGCAGACGATACAACAAGGTGAGCACGATCGGTCGCCACCCTGTCTTCCGCTCATGGCCACCAAAGCTTCTGACGCCGTCGAGGCTGAGTATACCACCTCTGCGATGAATGCCGAGCCTTGCTCGATGGTCGTCGATGGTGTGAAGGAATCGCAGCTGCCCTGCAACGTCATCGCCGCGGACCACGGCAGCTCGGAGGAGCAACCTTCCGCCACCGATGTCGTCGAATTCGCAACTGAAAACGCGCCTCCGATGCCCGAGACTCCTTCCAGGTGTCAACTTGCCGAGAATCCGGTGTACGGTCGCACCCCTTCAATCAGCGACGCCTCGTCCGAAGGGCCCGTCACTCCGCCTACCACAAGCCACAAGCGCCACCTCCGTGCAGATTTCGATGTCGAAGTCCACGGCAACCAGCCTGTCAACGCAGCGACACGACCCAGGAAGGTTCGGAAGCTCACCTCCACCCTTGGACTCATCGCGCTGGGCGCGGCGCTCGGAAGTGTGGGCACCATCGCGGGTCTGATGCAGGTGCCGCTCTGATTCGAGAATGATGCGTATGACGGGTTCATGTGTATAAGTTGTACTTTTCCGTTCCATTAGAACCTCTTCATTGTATGTATTGACACTCCCTACCCTTTGTGTGTATCGCTTCGATGTATGTATGCTGCTATGCATGTGTGAAATGCCCCGTCGCGAATTCGAAAGACGCCGAGAGAGGTTCCTCGAGTGGGCCCCGCTGTTGATGCTCGCCCTTTACCCATTCTCCCAAGTGCCCGACCTGCTATCCTCCCATGAGATGGATACGGTCAATCACATCAAGCTGGCAGGTCTCTTCTCTATCATGCATCCTGGCATGCTCAAGTAAAGCACTACGTCACTGACGTGGCTCCTCCAGACCCTCTCCCCTTCCCAAGTCAAACCCATCCTCCGAGCCCTCCTCTACGCAATCTTCTTCCATCGAACACTAGACAACATCGAGCCCGAGAGCTACGAGATCGAAGAGTGGCATGTAGTGCGTGCCCTCTCCATACATTCGGCCTTTGTGTAAATCCACCTGAGTGCTGATGGGATCAGGCGGTCGGTCCGAGCTCGACGATTGAGAAGGAGGTGAATGGGAAGATTGAGGACTTTGCGAGGGAGTTCTTGGAGACTGGGCAGGAGAGAGGGGAGGCGAGTCTTACCTCTCACTCTTTCTTGGCGTCGTCGGCTTCGGGTCTGATGTATGGGTTGGATAGATAGCAGTGGTTTTGTTGCAGCGAAGACCGCGGAAAGGCTGGTTCGCCATGACTGAGGTCAGTGCCTCCTGCCTCTCAGCTCTTCCACGTTCCCTTTGGCGATCTCACCCCAAGTCGTGTGGCCGTCGAGGGACATGGAGCTGATGTGTGGAGCGCAGGAACTCGTGCCGTGGGAAGAACACCTCATATCCCTCTCCTTCCCTCGTACCCTACCCCGGCTCCTGCCCAGCAACCCATTGCCCGCGGCGTTGATGCAGCTCCTCACTTTTTGCGCTGAAAAGAATGGCAATGTCCCGCCTCTTGTCGGAGCATCTGTGCGTCGTCCCGCAATCACACATTCTTGTGCATTCACTGATGGGGCTTAGGAGCAGAATAATCTCTCTCACCAAGTCCGTCTCCCCTTGAACCCATTGATGACCACCGAGACTGAGCGAACCCTGTCAGATATTGCTCAACCCACCCTCCCCAATCGACCTCTTCTCTCCCTCCCCACCCTCCCATCCCACCCGCCTAACTTCCCCGCCCCCACAACCGAGCCTTACAACCACGCCCGCGACCGCCACGGCCCAAACACTCGATGGTGGCTATGTGAGGAGGTCAAGCTCGCCTGGGGGAATGGCTATGGGCACGGGCATGGGAGGGGGCGCGATGGGGTATTTGGAGCAGGCGAAGGATGGGTTGAGGGCTGTCGGGGCGAAAGCGGGCTGGGGTGGGAGAGGTGGGATGGGGAATGGTAGGGGTGGGACTTGAGCGAAATGGGACGGGGTGGTAAGCGGCTTGAGGGTGTGTCACGGAGCTGTATGAATCTTGGACGATCAAGATGTCACGACCTATCGATCTTGCTCTTCGACTGCTGTTGCCAAGAGTGAGCCTGACTTTCCAGTCTCCAAGCTGCATCTGGCCGTTATGGGGGAAGATATGAGACGGAAACCGCAACGAGGGACCACCGGTAACTCGCGTATCTCCTCACGTCGAGAGGACCCTTCTCTCCACCCGAATGAAAACTGAGCCTCGGACAAGCCCTTCCAAGCATCCCTGTGATGGGGTCCGCAAAGAACACATATCAATCCGCATCATCCAGCGCAAACCCATTCCGGATCCCCGTCTTCCCCTTCCGCAGTCCTCTCCGTCCATCCCTACCATCTCCGTCCCCGTCCCGGTCTTCATCTTTTTCATCGTCAGATTCTCGATGTGCCCTGTTCAGGATTGATGTGGGGAGGGTATTGGAGAGCGTGATCGGGCCGGATGGGAAGACGCCTTGGGCGCATGGATCAGCTGAGGACCGCGTGCTGCCCCCTTCGCAAGAGACACCTCGGTCGGAGCTAAAGAGGAGGGGATAGCAGGACGTACCTGATTGTTTTAGGCGGAACTCAAGCATAGAACTCGTGAATCGATCAGTATCCCCCAGCTCTTCGAACCCTATCAACCTGCTCTTCGTCAACTGCATTGCCAGAGCTACCTCGAGGGACCCTCTCGAGTGATTCCAGGCCAAGGGCAGCAGACTCACCGATCAACACATCGCCCATCGACGAAAACCGTCAGGCAAGGTAAGACCTGGACGCCGAATTTTGCTACGCAGAACGGGGCGTCGGCCACTGAAGTTCGGAGGAAGAGCGTATGAGGATGTTTCGGGGCTAGCTCCTACCAACCGCCATCAGCTTGGTCCACCCAGTCGAGTCCGGGACGTACTTCTAGCCGCTGATCCATGATCCTACACCGCTGGAAATCAGGATGAAAGAAATGGACCAAACAGTATTTTTCCCTCCTACACCCCATCAACCGCTATCCAGCGACACATGGGGGGGACGACCCACGCCATACGCTCAATCAACTTCTTCTCCTCACCAAAACTCACCACTCGACCGTACTCTGTCTCCTGGAGGATCTTGACCTTCTCGATCTGGGATTTGAGCTCGTCCAGTCGGCGTTCCCGGTGGAAGGTGAGGTCGAAGCGGGGGTCGTCGGTTAGGGAGTCGAGCAGGGCGGAGTCGGAGAGTGTTGGGGAGGGCGGGGAACTGGGGTTCGTCAGCTGGATTCTTTGAAGGGACTCGTAAAGGTAGCGAGACTTACCTCATGCTTGGAGTGATGAGTTGGGTGAACAGGTCTGAGCGCGACGCACCCAATCATGTTGGACAGAGTCGTGTGGCAGTGTGGCGGCCACTGCTCATCCCCATCTCTGCTCGGCCTATAGAGGGCTATTGAAAGTCTCTTTGATCCCTCCACAGCTCCAGAACCGGTCGCCTAAGCCCCGTAAAATCTAGCTCTTTCCTGAGGGGATGCAGGGAAGGCCCGAGATCCGAAAAATTCAACACACAGATCAAACTCAAACACAACTGCAACAAGACAGAAAGGACTCGTCGGTGTTTCAGGCGGATCTCCGACGTTATCGAGCAAGTCAAACCCTTGGGTGATACACGGATCGAGTCGAGTGCTCACACATCCCTTGAAATCGGGAATTATCTTGTAGACTACTTGTTCTATATATCGGATGTATTGGGAGTCGCACTTTGAGTCAACGGACTCGAGTGACCCATTTCCTTCTAGCCTTCCCAAGCCATACCCACGTATTCCTGACACTCGGCCTTTAAACCATGTAGGGATATTGGCATATACGGAGCATCTCCAACCGCACAAACCGAAACGCAACTGCAACGAGTCAGAATGGACTCGTCGATGTTTCAGGCAGATCTCTGACGTGATCAAAGTATGCTGCATCCTTTTTGGCACACGGATTGGGTTGAGAGCTTTCAAGCATATAAACTGCCAGCTTGCAACATGTTGCCCCCAGGATTGCCAGGAAAGACAAACGCAGCGCTGCAGAGCTGACACTCGGACTCCTTGGAACTCCCCACCGTGTCGTGAACATCGTTCGACAGACTGCTCGCAACATGCTAGGTCAGTCCCCATCTCTGCCAAGCGCTAATTTGAACCCAGACTTCATGATGACCGCCGTGCTGGCCATCATCGTGACTGCCCTCCTCCTCATCATCATGTTCTCCACCGGGTGTTTCCCAGGCCAGTGTCACTGCGCCTGGTGTATGAGGTGGATCTCACGCAAAGACTTCAATCAGCTTAGGAGTGCCAAGGTGCTCGGTTTCCTCGGTCGGAGGGGTCATTGTAACAATTGCTTCGGTGAGATCGCCCCGAAGGATTGACGTGACCCGTGACCTGCGGTTCAAGCTATCCAGGAGCCATGGGCAAGAGGGCAGTCCACATGAGAAATCGCGGTGCTTTAGATTGAATTGAGAGAGCGGAGTTTGGCAGTATGGGAAGATGTATTGGATTGCATATCACCAAGCCCGACGTGATTTTTGCGCACTGTATGTCCGCTACGTGACCTGTCAGCGACCGACATGTACGATGGAGCTCCTTGTCGGGTGCAACGGTCGACTCACATACGCCGCTACCGCAAAGGCTAGGAATGCCAACAAGCCGATGATCTGCCCAAGAATCAGTCAGTTCTAGAAGCTTAGAAGGAGAAGACCCGCCTTCAGGGTGAAGAGGAACCACCCCGCCGCACCGCCCTTCTTCGCTTCCCTCGCTCTTTGCCCCGCTCTGGCAGCACGTCCATCACCCACCGCGTCAGCAGCCATCGGGCTCTGCATTTGTTCCCGGAACTCAGGTCGAAGCGTCGCAGAATAGGTGTTGACGGAGACGATGCTGCAGATCTGTCAGGTCGTACTGCAAGACTAGGTGAAGAGGACCGACTCATGAGCGTCGGAAACGTCACCGGTCAACGCTGAGAAACCGATGTAGGGACTTTCAGGGAGCTCGGTCGCGACCTCAAAGCAGGTGGTCCATTCCTCGGGCTTCTTCGTTTGCAGTTTGAGCTGGGGAAGCCAGCTGTCAGCGAAGCTGCGGGTCAGGCATGAGGAAGTTAGACATACTTGAAGCATCTTTCCCTTGATGTAGGTGATCCTCGCTTTCGTTGGTATTTCTCGCCGTCGGAAATGTTCCTGCAGGGCGTACTCGTCGTCAGTCGGGTTTCGATTTGAGGTAGCAGTTTTGGATGGCTAAGCCGGTGGAAAACCCGACTAACCGAACACGCGGCAAGCTCATTCGCAGCATTGTCATGATCATGATCATAAGTCGTCTTCCCATCGCCCATCATAGCGGTAACCCTCGGCCACTGGTAGGCATGTCTCGAATTGGCGTATCTACCCATGATCTCAGCCTACTCCCTCACTTGACGGGGACTGTTTACGTGTCAAAGAAGATCCCAAGCCCATTGAAGAAGTCTGCACTCCTAGCTCAGCACTGTACTGGACAAAGAGATGGATTGGATCCACCGACACTGCCGAAGACCGGCCCGACCTTCGCTCGGTCCTTGGCCAGCCAAATCGCGAACCCATCTCCAAACAGGTTATGTGCCTTCCCATCGACCTGTTGAAGGATATTTCAATCAGCTCAAATCACCAGAATCGGACTCAAAGAAGTCTTTGAGCGAGACCTATGGGGCGCGGGAGCTGCTGGTCGAGCTCACCTTGAATTCGACGTCAATCTGCCAATTCGAGACGGTCAGGGGCATACGACTCCATAGCCAGCCTGTCTGCGAGGGTCTGTCCTGGGTCAATCGGATATGTCGGTTCGTGTTCTGCATCCAACATCATGAATGAGTTATTTACTCGGTCGGTCGGTTTTTGCTGGGGGTGCTCACGATGATAGTGTCCGCCCCAAAGTCCCACCTATCCCCCTGCTTCAGCTTCGGCGTGCTAGACCGAGTGGAGATCCTGACATACCACCGGTTCTGCAGATCGCTATCCACATAAGGAGCCGCAATCGAATGAGTCCGCAACGGTACAGTCTGTTGGGATGGTCAAAGGAAGCTCAAGCGGCAACGGAAACGAAGAAGAACGGACCTTCTCTATCATACCCTGTACCGAGTCCTCTCCTGCTTCCTGCTGCGCGTAACCCACTCCAGCCAGCAACAAAACCATGATAGCACATCCCGTCGTTGAGGGTCTTAGTCGTGTCATCGTGCCAGGCGTCTCTCTCGAAGCAAAATAGAGTCGTGAATAGACTTTGCGGTGTCGCTGGGAGTGGACTTCCTTTGTAGAGCTCCACGTGTCGGCCCTCCACTTGTTGAAGGCGGATGACTTTGCTCGCCTATCCAGCTTGCCAGCAGGCCTAGTTGGCAGCTTCCCCATCACCTCGGACATTCATACCCTACATACTTGTATATGAACGTCTTGCATCTTCGCTTCAGGTGCTCGAATCTCAACATCACTCACCTCTTTCCGCATTCTGTCTCCCAGACTTTTCAGAATTTCACAAGATCTTGATGATTGAAGGAAGGGAGATGAGACACGCCGCACCGAAGGATGCCTTGACATTCCAGCATGTGAGCCTCCTCCTCTTTCCATCCCGAACAACCAGGCTCGATTCTGACTCAATCCGAGCTGATTCTGCGGGAATCCAGTTCATCTTCCAATCTTCCCTTCTTCACGCCTACCGCTCGGCCGTACGGTCGACTCGTCGTATGTCCCATGCCATTCGTCCTCCAGCTCGGTCATCCCCGAATCGAGCACTGGATTGGCGAAGCTGATCTGTCTCTCAGCTTTGCCGGACTCTAGGACACGACGAGAGACGCTCGATTGGCTTCGAGGCGAGATCGAGCGATTGCGGTTCATCTCTGATCTCGTACGTTCCCCCATCTCCCTACCATGTGTACCAGCAGCTCATTGTGGGAAACACAGGGACTGCTCCAATCCCAACTCTCAACATTTCAGCGGACGGTCAAGATCATGGTACCTCAGCTAGGACTCGGCGGACTCGGCCCAGACGAAGGTGCAAAACTCATCGGTCGCGGATTTCGATGACCCACTACGGACGCTCGACAATTCGATACCAGGATGAGCGAAGCCCCAACATGCATTATTCATACCCTCTAAAGTGCAATGCTACTCGACAATGATTGGTTTGAGTGATTGATTGATCTAGAAACAGATATCGTGGAGAGCCGCCTAATGCGTAGCGCGGTGATTGTGCATGGCCGGAGGACGTGGAGGAGGGAATTTCAGGAACTGGACATGACCGTCGTCGGAGGTGAAGATGATTTGGGGTCTGGCGAAACGGGGCATCGCGGGTACTGGCGGAGGACCCATGGCGTAGGGGCGAGGGGTCATTGCCTGTACAGGTGGTCGGTAGCCGGGTTGTTGCGGAACGTATTGAGGATAAGATGTTTGGTGCTGGAGGGGTAGTTGGAAGGGTCCAGGTTGACCAGGGGGATACATGAATTGGCGGTTGGGAGGCGGCATCGGAGCATTGATTCGTGAGGGGGGCGTATCGGCGAAGAGGCACGATATGGTGGAACCAGGGATGATCTGGACGAGATGGCCGGTCTCGACGTGGTGGACCTCCACAAAGGTGGGTTCGAATGCGACGACATAGGGGTATTGGAGGGCTACACACATCAGCGACGTGTCAGATGCCAATGGCGGACCTACCAAAGGCGGTCGGGACACCTTCCCAGATGATCGCCCACTTCGGCCTTGCCCTCCAGCCGTTCTTGTTAACGTAAAAGGCGAACTCTGCATCGATCAGCCCCCCGTCGAGAATGAAAGCCTCACCATCGTAGCAGAGCAGGAAGTCCTCTTCAATCCGGTATATAGCGATCGGTCGAACGTTGTCCCTCTTAAGCACAAAGTCCAGCGACGCGTCTGACGGGTCGAGCAGGCCCTGCATGTCAAGTGTTTCGAGATCGACAATCTCGAAGCCCTTAGTACACCCGACACAGAGCTTCGTCTTAAGGAAGTGAACAGAGCTCGATTCCGTCGGAATGTAGAACTCCTGTAATCGTCAGCTCAGCTTCCACAGGGTGTGGCTCACCTTGAAGAGCTTTAGCGCGTCATTCCCCCCATTCAACCGCTTCATGAAGCTCGTCTGAGGCTTCTTGCCCCGCATGGTCTGATCGATCGGCTCAAGCACCTTGATAGTGCTCGACAGGGTGCTGGACTTGACCACAGCGACGAGCGTCTTTCCCAAACATACGCCGGACTTGAAGAACGACGTATGGCTCGATATGCGCTTCCCTCGCTTGATCGCCGCGTTGGGATCATTCGGATCCAGGCAGTCGAGCGGAAACGTCGTGACGGATCGTTCATGGAGTACGATGAGAAGCTGAAATTCCTCGATCACATCGACTTCTGTCACGTCGAGGAGATTGATGACTTTGACTGGTTCGCGCAGCTTCTCGTCGCGAAGGTTGGAGAAGTACACCCCTTCGTCAGTTCCATAGATCATACGATGGCCATTGTCTAACGGTCAGCTCGGCTCATGTCGGCTGAGCTCACCGTATGGGCTGAGGCAGGTGATCTTGCGCAGACCAGCGAAGTATCTCTCCGTGATCGTCTCAGGGACAAATATGCAGCTTCGATCCCGCAGTATAATCTGCTGCTTGTCGATACTCTCGAGCCACTTCTTCCGGCTAACATACGTGTCCACCCAGAGCTGCATCGAGTAGCCCTTCTTGCCGAGATGAAGTATGGTGATGGAGAAGCCGTGCTTGCTCTCAGGCTTGGGGGGTACGTGGGTGCCGCCCCCTTTCGTAGCGGTCGGACGAGTGATGAGCCTGTTCCGGCCGGCAGAGAGTTTAGACGAATTGTACTGGTCGTCCGGAGTAATGATCACGAGTAGCTCGAGGGGAATAGGCTGATGTCAGCTACGCTCGGGAGAGATCACTCACCCGTCGATACACTCGGTATTGTTCCGCCTTGTTGACCCATTTCGGCTTGACTAGCAAGAAAGCATGGTCGAACAGGAACCCCATGAGATCCGCGATCTCTTCGCGACTTCCTCCGCGGCGCTTCAAGGGGCTTTTATGCACCAGCTCCCGGTTCTTGTCCCGCAGTCGTAGATCCTGAATGTCAGCTCCGTCGATCTTGATCCGCCTCACAATCGTTTCATTGGGTCGGAAGACGAGCTGCTGCTCCAGCTGCGCCAGCTCGAATATGTTCTCGGATTTGCCCGACTCGATGTTGACCTTGGTGAGGAGGCCCCGGATCACCTTGATGACCTCTGGGAGATCTTGCTTGTCCGGGCTGTCATCGGGAGTATATTTCAACACCGCTTCCAGCAGCAAGGGATATCGCCCCAGCCGGGTGGTGGGCTTGGTGAGGTAACCGTTGAGTTCCAACTTGCGCGACTCGGGCTTCCGTTCGGTTTCCTGAATATCAGCCGATTTCACTGTTTCGAGCTTACATCGACAAAGCGTTGAAATGCCGGATTGGCGCCCTTCTCCTTCTCAAACTCATATTTGCCAAACAGCTGATGTGCTCCGTACGTGACAAATGGCTCGAACAGCGGCACTCGCTCCATGAACAGGTCTCCGATCCTAGACACCACCGGTTGCTGCTTTTGCCGTTTCGTGAGCCGCTCCGCTAGCGGAAGGTTGACAGCCAGAACATCGTGTACGTTCCAGAAGACCTGTCGAACAAAATCTTCTCTCCGGTCCGCTGCAACGACGTCTTGCGAGATGAGCGGCTTGACCCAAGAATCGCGCAAGTACTCCAGATCCCGCACGAAGTCCCGTTCGGTATACATGACCTCATTGATCGCTTCTTGACGCTTCTTCTCGGTGTCATCGACGCTGTCGAGGATCTCTGGTGACACTGAGTGGATCCACAATGTCCCGGTTTCCTGACATAAGCTATGGACAAAGAGGTAACGCTCACCTTGACATCGTGCATGCTCTCGTCGCTCAGCTTGCGTGAAAGACCGGGTTGAGGCTTCATGTTCAGGCGCTTCATCTGCTCAAGCCGTCGGGGACAATTGATCGAATAGCACAGTCTCTCCCGGGAGCATGTAGGAGAATAGCAGTCCGTAAGAAGGGTGAAGACACCGACAGGCAAGTCGTCCTCTGAATCCTCGTCCATTGCGAGTGGAACGCTGTTGGCAGAGCTCATCATGGTCATGAGTTGAGGGGAGGTGCTAGGATGGGTGAGATTCGTGGACGAGGTCGCGGGAGTAGGATTGTTGGAGAAGAAGGAGGTCTGCGATTCTGAAGTTTGTATGGAGCCGGAGTCGGAAGCATAAGTCAGGGTCGGCTGTCTTATCCTCGTTGCACTGCTTATTGAGGGAGCTCGACCTAGGCCATGCTCCGACATAGGGCTATCGGTCACATTGTTCTCCGGCATGAAGGGCGCCGTAAGTCTCTCCTTGAATTGGTAGACCTCGCCAGGATTGTCTCGCAACCGATGATCGTATGTCACGTCATGGAAGAACTTCTGCGCATCCAGCGCTCGACCAAGCAGGAGCGCAAGATTCCGATCAGGCGTCTTAATGATCTCCGCAATGATTCCGACAGCGGTACGTCCATCGAAAGAGTCCTTGTACGTGATGCCGTCCTTGACTAGTTCCGACAGGAGGACGAACTGCTTGAACGCCTCTGCCACACGAGAGAGGAGAGCCGGGTAGATGTGGGGCATTGAGGGTGTGGAAGTTATGCGATTGTTTGATAGACTTCGGTTCAGGGTGGCGGCTAGGGAATGCTGGGAGGAACCTGCTGGGAAGGAGTAAGACGAAGGTGGTCCAGGTTGGGCGCCGTGGCCAACGGATCCGGAGCGAGTTGCCATCACAGCATCCTTCCGGTGCGATGGTGAGCCGGAGAATGATGTGGCTCTCGTGTCGAAGGAAGGAGACATGGCTGCGCCGGGAGGGAGGTGGGAGTCATGGCCTCCAGGCAGAGGCAGGGATTTAGTGGAATCCATAGACTTCCGTTCAGAGAGTCGTCGTTGCGCGTGGGCTGCAAAGCCCGCGTCTGAGCGAGTGGGCGTCTTGGGAGAGCCGTGAGGGGAGTCGCCAGCGACGGGAGAATGATCGATCTGCGAAAGAGGGCTGTACTCCATCAGCTAGGGCTAGGTGTTTCCGCTCACGCGACATGATTCCGGATGACGGTGTACCTGCTGCTCGCGAGTGAAGAATCTGATGCCATGCGTCTGTGCATTGTTGACATGCTGGACATTGAGTCGTGTCGGGCGTCTGCTAGACGTTGCCCTGATGATCGAGACACTGCGCGATCAACCTTTAGCTCTATGCCCTAAGGAGGAAGCTCACCTAGGTGTTCCGCCGTATCAATCCTCAAACTCCCCATATTGGTCGTTTCTCCGCGCCTGGGGATCCCCTTCACATCATCCAGAGGTCCCCCACCGCTCCCGTCAAAGGCAAGCTGGCCCATCGCCTTGACATAGTCTGGCGGTTCTGAGGTGCTTCGATCGGTCGGGGGCGGAGAGTGAGACGGTAATCTGGCCGTAGGAGGGACGGGCGTGGGTTGATGAGAACTTGATGATGTAGCGAGAGATGATACAGATCTCGAAGGGCCAGCAGCTGGGTATGTGCGATGAGGGAAGACGACGGAAGCAGGGGAAGGAGCGTTGTAGCCCTGCGATGCTTGATATGCTTGCGCTGCACTGACGCCGATGGGGGCTGGCACCCGACCCACCTGACGCGGGTCTTCGATCCGTGGAGCTACAGGATATGACGTGTTGGATAGACGGCTGGTTTGAGGAGGAGGTGGTGAGGTGGAATCGGGATTGGGCGAGTAGTAAGATGCTGATGAGTTGGAGTAGGTGGATGGGGCTAGGGATGCCCGGCGGTTTGGGAGTTCCGGCTGGCTGTCAGTGTGACCAGCGAGTGTGACTCACCTGTGCTAGTCCTCCTGTGTGACCCTGCGACGCGGTGTACCCATATGTCCCATTCTCATACCCATTCCTCTGTCCATATGATGTCTCCGCTTGGGCTTGAGGCGCATATACCTGTAGAGCATAGGCGTGAGAAGCTCCTCTCGGTGGAGGAGCCGCATAATGCTGTACCGGTTGGTATGAAGGTTGAGCTGGTGGGAAAGCCGGTTGACCGGGATGGAGATATCCATTGCCATTCGCTTGTGGAGCGTAGCCGCCGTATCCATAGCCATTCGCGGGTGGTGCAGGCTGTGTCGGACCATTGCCCAAGTGATGTCCACCTGCTGGACGGCCGAAGATGTTCTCAAATACCTCGTTTCGGACATTTGCGTTAGGGGGTCGATTGGAAGAGGGAGGTTGGGAAGGACGGGAACGTGGACCGGTCGGCGGCATAGTGGATTTCGATGATCCCGACTCCGTTAAAGTGGATCAAAGGAATATCGTCTCGTCGTGAGAGATGTCGTGAGGGAGTGTAGAGGAGTTCATCGAGGATGAAAGGGAGAGAACGTTGAAGACATGAGACGCATGACGAGGGGCGAAAGGAACCCGCGCTGAGTCCAACCGCGTGGCATGACACCCGGACCCTGAAAGGAAGACGGGAGATCGGCGCAAAGACTGCAGGGCATGCATACAGAAGAGAAGCTAGAGTGATCAGCCCTGCTAGCGCGTATGGTAATGAGGCTCCGCTTCATGATGACGACAGCAGGCAGAAGCACCTGCATCTGATCTCTTTCCTAAATAACCCTGCGTACGGTTTCTCAAAAATCCCGGTTTCAAATGCCTCGAAACCGCAAGGGAATTTCAGCGCTTCACCACCTTTGACCAAGAATTTGCGCGCGGCGTTTCATTCAGCCTATGATCCGTTATATCAACCCGTACACCTGATTTCGTCCCGTGCCAGCTCTCGTCCGCAGAGAATTACCAGACACCAATCAGACGCATTCCCGCAAACATGTCGCCCATAGTGCTAGGTGACGTGACACCCGCAGGCGGATCTGGCGATCCAGCGCCCGGCGGTTCTGCGGACACCGTTTCAGGAAGCGCTTCGAGCGCGACAGCAGCCTCGACTAGCGCTGAGTCGGCGTCGTCCCATAGCACTGGTACTGCTGGTATCACACGCCCGGAAGGAATCGGTGAGCGTTCTGCTCCCGCGTGCTGATCTCGCTCATCGGTATAGGTATCGGTGTCGCGATAACAGTCGCAATTGTTGCAGTGATTTTCTTGGTCACGTGTATGCGGATGCATGGGAGGTGGAAGAGTAACGGGAGCAGGAAGTCGGGCCGCGGTGGGATAAAGACAAAGACGGAATCGGAGAATTAGACAACAGCCACCCATACGACCTCCGCCCTGAGATCTTGACGATGAGAGGATCTGACCGAGCAGATGCATGTAATTTATTGTATGCTTTATAGATCGGTATGAAACCCTTGTCGTGATGAACCATTGGATAATTTGATGGTGAATTTTGCGAAAAAAGACTCTAGATTTGGTGCGAGGATTTTCATTGAAGACATCGAGCACGGACCGAAATCTGAAGACGCCACATTCGCTCCATGTCTTTCACTTCGGGGATGGCTGAGACCGTCTTCACCAGGCATCGGTCAGATCTCCTTTGACCGCTCTAAGATTCTGTCCAGGGGCTCTAAGTAGTAGTAGCTAGGTCCAGTGAGGAGCTGGGAAGTGCCTGGTGCGTCGGGCTCTTTTCCTGGGAGAAGAAGCTCATTAGCCTCAAGAATAGATATAGTTGCGCTTGCCATTCATCCAGATCGGGTCCAGGAAGTCCTAGACTCCTTGGAGCTATCTGATGGTTCAGAAGCTCGTTTTCAGAGCTGCCTGGTGCCGCCTGCCAATAGCCTGGTGATCCAAATATCTCTCAATTCGCCGAATTTGCCATGTCGTGGATCGGGTGTAGATCTGTCATGTCGGCCACTGCCACGACCTCCACCACGCACCCCGAATGACACGTCATGGCGCAGTATCACCGCCACTCGTCGACTTCGTCCATTTCCACCACTCGTTCCGTTTTGTTGGTTGAACGTCCACTCGCTCCGTTTTGTTGGTTGAACGTCTACGGAGAAGGAGTATATAGCACAGCTAGC
>JAABUP010000174.1_pt1 | contig 145203 bp, 203 predicted proteins | sample 5559201 | NCBI WGS metagenome assembly JAABUP01 (sample SAMN10711887, study PRJNA513373) | rock metagenome | isolation source: Antarctica rocks | place: Antarctica | reverse complement strand
TGCCATGAGCTCATCAATCTCAGATATGTGCAGAAAGACGGGACACATCATGGCTGGCCTGTCTGTAGGAGCAAGGGGCATACTTGAAGCAGCAGCTGGCTGCAATGTTTGACCAGCTCAAGGCAAAAGATGCAGAGCTGAGCACGGTACAGCAGCAGCTGCAGCAGGCCCAGCATGCCCAGCAGGCTCAGCAGGCACAGCCTGCTCAGCTGTCCAGTCAGCCATCCAGGCAGGACACTGTCTATGCTGCTGAAGCAGTTGAGGCACCCAGTCACACAACAGTCAGCCCTTCAAGTTTAGCATCCTCTCAAAGGCTGCCCTCCAAAAGCATGCTATCTACTGTTTCAGCTCGACATCTGCAGTCCCAGTCCCAGTCCCAGTCCCTGTCCCAGTCCCAGTCCCAGTACTCATTGGTCAGTGGTGATGGTCTGCCACAGCTGCGGGCTGTGTCAACCTCTCACGCAGAGTTACGGGAGGTAACAGACAGTAACACGCCTCGCCACCAGCTGGTGGCGCAGCGCATCAAGGAGCTGCAGAGCAGACAGAGCAGCCCGGAGAAGTCACTGTCTTCTTCTTCCTCCATGGGGCTTAGCCCCAGGACAGGGCTGCGTGGCGAGTTTGACAGATCCACCAGGGCAGGACAGTTTGGGGACGCTGTGAACAGCCCTAGGGCAAGGGCTGCTGGCACCAGCCTGAGGGCAGAGCAGATGGACAACAGAGCCAAGGAGGGGCTGTCTGAGACAGCCTCTGGTGCCAGGCCATATGGCAGCAGCCCTAGTGCAAGCAATGCTGCCCTTGAGACAGTCCAGAGGGCTTTTGACAGCAGCTCCAGGGCAGTTGCCTCAGGCATGACACCTCAGCAGTCAAGGAGGGTGACGTCAACATCAGATGTCAGTGATGGTTTCGGAGCGCCAAACAGCGCCAGGCGAGACTCAAGATCAGTCACACCACCTTCAGGCAGGATGAGTCCAGAGCTGCAGCGCATCAGCCCCATGACTTTCCTCATGCCCTCTGATCCCAAGCAAGCAGCCGCGCATGGTGATGACTCATTGACATGGGGTGTTGGGGTTGAGGTTGGGTCCCCTGGGCTGGAGCTGCCCTCTGATGAGGAGTCAGAAGCTGGCAGCAGGCATGCTGGTCATGCAGAGGTGGCTTTAGACAGAGTGACACAGGCAGCAAGAGATGGGGGTGGAGCAAGAGGTGGGGGGGGAGCAATGCTGAGGGAGGACAGCGCTCAGTTTGGGCCAGAGGCGTCTGCCATGTCATTGCCAGGTGAGGCTAAGCATGATGCGGCAAGTTTGGAAGCTGCCTGACTTTCTGATGATAGGATGGCACAGCCTTGCTGCAGAACAAGAAATGTTTCTGATGATAGGGTGGCACAGCCTTGCTGCAGAACAAGGGACCATTTAGCTGCACCTCAAAGTCGCCCCCTGGCTCAGCTGACATAGAGAAAGTTGATTCAGCATCAGCAGTGGCATGCTGTGTTGCACCTATTATGTACTGCCCAGTGGCATGCACATCCTACAAGACAGACAGCATTTGGCACACGTAACTAACTCACCCCAGATACAATCTGGGCCATGTCCATATGGCATGCTGGGAAAATGCAGCCTCATGTGCATGATGATGATTCATTGCAGGGGATGGAGAGTATGCTGGCGCTTCTGCTGCTTTGAGCGAAGCGCAAAGTTTGCGGTCCATCAGTGATGGTGGCAGTGAGCCTGAAGACGGCAAGAGAAGCAATCAGTCAACAGCTGCCAGGTGAGGTGTTGCTGGGCATTCACTGGTACCTGACATCTGTCTTGAGTGTGGTTGAAATGGTGCAACTGTTGTTACATGACCAACTGCACAGATGTTGAGTGGTTCATTCTGCTAAGAATAGCAGCCTTGATTGCTACAGTCTCACCACTACAGTGACAGTAGGTCGCATGTCATTGTGTCGGGCATGTTATATTCCTGAACAACGCAGTATGCTGCTACATCATTCCTCATTTGATCCCTGCAGGCCGCCCACACTCAAGCAGCAACTGTCGGATTTGCACAGCAGCTTCAAGCAGATGCGCGCTCGCTATACGCCGCCGCAGAGTAGATCCTTGTCTAGGCAAAGCAGTCTTGGTGGCATTTGACTTACCTACTGCCTGTCTCTTCTGCGCTGACGTGTCAGCCATGCTTTGCTTGCCAAATCTTAGTCTCAAGTAAACTGATGCAAGGTATTGTTGTGAGGTAACAGACCAAAAGGCAGTCAGCGACATAATCACGCCGTTCCAGCAAACACTGCTTGAACTGAGCAAAACATTTTGTAAATTGAGTGTTTAACATAGTATCACTAACTTACACAGTACAGTTGAACTCACAACATACAGACTGATGCAGTCTGAATGGCCTGTGCTGCTATGCAATATTCACAGGTCTAGTGCACCAGCCTGTGCACATTGCAATTTGACTGTACAGTCACATGTGGCACAGATATGCTACCGATTGGTTTGAACTTAACACCCCAGGCCACATTTGATGCAACGTGACTATCTAGCGTGCTTTTGCTGTGCTTTACCGTTTTTGATTTTGAAAGCGGCAATCGACTTCTCCGTGCAAAAGGATTGCATGTAGCAAGTTGAAGAAAAAGCCAACTAATGTATTGAGCCTTTAGCTACCAAAACAATGTTTTTAGGGGTTTTGAGGATCGAAACTCTACAGATCTGACTTCTCCCCTTGGCAATTTGTATGCACTGGCGTTAGGGCTTTGCTCATTCTTATTGTACATACCGTAGCCTGCTTTCAGCATCATCATGCTATAAACTGGTGTAAGCTTACATTACTAATTTACTTCTTACGGACTCCGACCCTCAACTTTAATTGCTGAAATCACCTTAATGACAGTACCGTAGTGGTATTAATGTTCCTCGTTTAAATATTTAATTGCTTTCTGAGACGAGGCGAGTTAAAACCAATAAATAAATTAATATCCTCCTCCGAGGTTCATTAAAAATATTCCATTATTCTGTTAAAAGACCGCGATTCGGTGCGAAAGGTTGGTCTTGCTTGTGATCAAGCTCACGAGACCTTGCAACGGCGGCCATGCGCTTTCAAACTTGATCGAAACGAGCATTAGAACTTAGTCATCATTGTGCGTTACATTGGACTGTGCAATGACACTCAGTGCCAAGAAGCAATCCGGTCTAGCTAGGTTTGGTTTCGGGCCCCTAAGCACGGTCAGGAACCCGCTCGTGAGCCTTGCTTTGCAATATGGTCTTGTCTGCGCACATGCGTTGCTCATTGTTCTTTGACAATGCCTTGATGCATGATATTGCCTGATTATTTGAGACTATTCCAATGGTGTAGCAGACGTCTGATGGTCGTTGTTTTGGACATTTAAGAGTGCCCGAGGATCATTAAAGTCATTAAAAGTATTGCTGTTGTCGTCCGAGGACCATTAAAAATATTAAATAATGAAACGAGGATCTATTCGATAAAAATTTATTCCAGCCGAGGCCGAGGAACATAAAAAACCGAGGAACCTTAATACCACTACGGTAGTGACTGTCACATGAAAGTAAAATTTACATTAAATTTTAATGAAACTGGACAGCCCTACTCGTTTACATGGAAGCTTAAACATGTACATGTATCCAGTCTATGAAGAAAACATGTATATGTTTGCCTAGCATTTGCCATCTAGTGCAAGTGCCAGCTGTCAGAGACAGCCTGTCACATCCAGCTCTGACTCCAGTGGAAGAAGTTACGGGAACTTAGTACTCCCCAAAAAAGGGGTTTTCGCGGTTTTCGAGAGTCGTCTCTTCGAAGTTCGAACCGCTTCTCCTGGAGGAAAGAAAAGTCTCCGGGTAGACAGATAGTAATAACAAGATTCGCGAGCCTTTTGGCAAGCCTTCAGTCAGCGCAGTACCTGTGCAGGAGTCTGTCAGGGGACCACATGGCGGGGCGTCACCTGGTAGCGGTCATCGCTGCAACAGTGGGGATCCCGTGGCTCTACATTAGCTGTACCTCAGGTGGAAGAGCAATCAAATTGGTGTTGTGTGATGATATTTGCAAGCTTTGAACAGTGCAAAATCATGCAGACTACGTGAAGATCACCACGGTTCCTGACGGAAACGCGCCCGAAGTCATCACGGGACGACGTCCAACTTCCAAAGAACTCCGGTTGCTGCGAAAGGCCAAGAACGATAGAGCGAGGGCGATGAACAAGTCTTTCTGGCTTCCAGAACACCTGTCTGGGTGCCTAAGTGATACATGGCCAAAGTCCCTACACGACTTTTCACGTTACCTGGAGACGAGATACACTTTCCATCCTACAGTGCCCGAAATCATCTGTGATTTGAGGAAGTATTATCCAGATGACAAGGTTTTGATGCAATGTGCGGACTTTCTGGAATCAGCTTTGCAGGACGATCCGAATGTTTGTTTCACTACATGCCACAAGTATGTCCTCATGCCAAGATCTCCTGATGGTTCAGTCCTCAATATCTGGTGAGTTCTGCTCTGCACATCAGACTTAAGCTTCACAATAAGATGCACCTTGTCTGCTAGTGTCACCCAGCACGCTGGCAAAAGGCTCCATCTATACATCAACACCCAAGGCCATATATCATTTGCAACTTTGCAGACATTCAGGTATCAACAGCTCGTAGTACTGTAATGACTCTGGAATGCCCACTGATTACCACTCATCACCACAAACACGACAAAATACTTATTACTGATGAGGTCAGCCAGCAGCTCAGCCTTGCTCATCTTACCAGCTGACCTGACTGTGGTACTGCTGGAACACACTTTTATCTTTGGCTTTATGTTTGCTTTAGGAGCGCTCCTACAGCTAGCATGACAGTTCAGTCTGTGGCCATGTGCCAGGAACATTCCAGGCAGTCACAAAAAAATGTGTGAAACTACTTGAATGTAAGGTGATTGTCACCAAAATCCCAACTGAGTTTGACTAGACTAGCAATCACAGGTCAAGGACATGATATAATAGATATAACAAGTGCAGTGTGTACACGCAACTCACTGTTCGCTACTGTAGTATGTAACATATACATGCAGCTGGACGACCTGCCACGGTTGATGACCACTTAGTGTACTGTACACTTCCCGGACATTCTGTGCATTGTTGAACGGTGTGCCGCAAGACTTCACTAAGACACAAGTATGGAGAACCGCAATCCTGGAATCCATGATGAGTTTCTGAAATGTGTCCTACCCCTGGCTGACAGCTTTAATTCAAGCTATCATCTAGTGTGGTGAAAATGATACATGGACCGTTCTCTACAGCCTGCAAGTAAATGTTGCCTTCTTGAATCTTCAGCCACGCATGCGCTTAGGACAACATCACAGTGCTCCTTGATTCAAGTAACCGGCTGTCCTCTCGAGTGTCTCCCTTGCTCCGGGAGGTGATCAAGCCCCACACTTATGTCTGTTTCATCTTTAACATTCCCTAATCAAAAGTTCTCTAGCAGTGCTACACAGTGATGCTTTGCTACTAAACACAAAAATTCAAGAGGACATCAGTGATGTGCAACAGTGGGAGATTTTGTTTAAAGGACATGTCTACATGCGGCCGTGCATTGCCTTGTCGACGCTAGAACCAGAATTGGCTGGTCACCGTCTTCTAGACCCAAAATTGGTCTCTCTGCGCTCCTCCATATCATAAGCATCATCTGCTGTCAGCCTGCACAAGCCCATACATCATGTGCAATGGAACTTGCGCAAACCTGAATAGCCTCAAATGTTGGACACTTCACTGCCCATAGCCTTGTGTACATGCCAGCAGTGCTAAGTGCACGTGTACCATGGCTTGACATCTTGCAGACCAATTGTCTTTCGAAGCATGGTTTGCAATGGGCCCGTCAAGAATCAATGCGTGCACACCTGGCTGCTGCCAGGACTGTGCAAGAATGCAACGAAATGCAACAGCTCACAGGGACAGTCACCTCTGAGGGACTGAAGGGGGATTGTCAGTATCGACAGGGAGGCCAGCATGCACCCTTTCTGCCATGGCCACTACCCGCCTGGCATGGACATCTTGCATCCTGTGCACCAATCAGGACAACTGATGAGCTTGTGAGTGCACACAAGTAGATTTCAACAAGATCCAAGCTGACATGTGACTCACTGCATGACCAAGCCACTGCAATGCTGTGAGGTGACATCCTTGTAGCTATGCAGCCACTACAATCCACACAGTATTGCAAGATGCATGACGGCTGCCCATGTGTACCTTCGAAGGGTGATGGACATGCGGCGTGCATTGACTGGCGGCACACAGTGCTGCGCCACATCAGCTCCATTACCCTTCAGCACCAGGCAGGAGCCTGCAAGGAGCACATCTTGAAATTCTGGACATGAAGAGCAGACGCACAGGTCTGACATGCAGTCCTGCCAGGCTGACACGTGTCAAAGATCGGCTATATGTCAGCAGCTTAATGGCCACCAGCTGAATGACACCAGAAAGCTTGCAGACCACTGGGAGCCACACTGCACCTGGCTCTCATCAGCTGCAAATTTGCAATAGCTGGGTGCAATGCACCTTCTCCATTTGCATATATTACACTTGACTGTGCATATTGTGTGATCTGTGATGATGACAAGCAGCTTTCTCATACGCAGCAGGGGTACTGACCTGGTTGCAGCAGCTCACTATGCAAACACTTCAAATACTTGCACTGGCAGGCAGCATCATGCACACCATCTGGAGATGTAACTGCAATGCATACCTGTCGGTAGCGGCATCTCATAGTCACCCACAAAGTCACCAGGCCCCCTGGAGATGATCTTGCTGCCAAACATGATGTGCTGCTCGCTGAGGAGACTGATGGTGCAGAAGGGGCGGTCAAAGTCGTGGTGGTCAATGTGAGGAGGGATGCAGTCCTCCACATCGTACACATTGATGATGGCTGTGTCTGGCTCTTTATGCTTTGGCAGAATGCCCCATCTGCGACAATTTGTGATAGCTTGATGAGGAGGATGATCGTGGACCAAGTTTTGTGCACCAATGAACCCATGCGCATTATGTTGCAGGAAGTGTAAAAGGCCTGCTTGATGTGTCCAATGGTATCATGCCATGCATGCTACTGTGCCAGGTGAAATGTACCATCATGCTTGTCTTGAGACACTCATACTGCATAATGCAGACTGCAAACAGCTCCAACGGCCTGCCTGCACAGCTTCTGCATAAGACTGGACTTTGACTTGTGAGCCAAATCAAGTCACAGGTGAACAACTGAACAAGGGTCACTGCAACAGAGCAAATCACAGCTAAAAAAAGACGACTGGTCCAAGCTATGTGCCGGCTACCTGTCATCACGTATCAGAAAAAGACAGCAGAGTAAGGTGATGACATGCGAGTGGCTGACCTGACAAGGCGCTTGCATAGACTGACCAGCACTGGCGGCATCTTCTCAACCACTTCTTCTGCAACAATGCCTGCAGCATATGTGCAAGATACTGTGGTTAATGCTCATCTTGAAGACGCCATACCAATGCTGGCATGGTAGACAAAACCTAACCTTGTCCATTGCTGCGACGGCCTTACTTGGTGTCTCTGATGGCCACTTGTCAATAGTTTTCAGAGGAGATGTGACTGTGGTATTGTCTTTGTTGCGCTAGATTGTGGCAAAATTGTGCTGTCAAAAATACAATGGCTGTAACTTTGATCCGGCAGCAACCATGGCTGTAGAATGACAAACAACCATGCAATGCCTCTGCCTATGCAATGACTGTGGTTAGATCAGCAGTGTCTGTGACATGAGGTATTCAAGCTTGCAAGTAACACTGAAACCTCTCCAGATTTGAATGCACACAGGCGCCTCTGCATGCTGGGAAAGGGTGGACAATAAGCAGGCTTGGGAGGGCAAAAAAGCAGGCTGGCAAAAGCAATAGGCAGGCTTGTGAGTGCAGAAGGCAGGCCCTCACCTGGCTTTCTGCCCTCACTGTCAATGGCGTAGTTGTAGCAGCAGCCAAACTGGCAGGTGATTCTGCCCTTGCCGCGAGCCCACTTGCGCGGAGCGCTGAAGGTGCGGCCCTTCAGCCGCCCTTGCTTGCCCTGCACACACCCTCAAGGCAGGTGACCATTGCCACCATATGCTGTGTCCCCTTGACGGATCACTCACTCATGCATGCAAGCAATTGACAAGATGGTCGCTGAGCTGATCACAAGCAATGCAAACCTGCTGCAAGCTGATTGAGCCGTATGACAATGTGTATGTGCGGTTATGACAGCAAGCATGGACAAGCTGCAGGCACAACATGATGCTTGCCGCACCGCACCAGCTTGCAGCAGACTAGCAGAGAAGGACCATCAACGTGACTGTGCAGCATGCCTGCTTTCACTGTATGCAGAGTCTGTGCAAGCAGGCTGACCTGGACAACCCACTCTTCTATGGTTTGGACCATCTTAAGCTGTTCCTCAGGGCTCAGCACATTTTGATGCAACTCAAGGCCTGCAGGCAGAGCTCTTGTATTCAACAAGTTCATACAAACACAGCCCAATGTGTGAAACGAGAATACACATGATTCACGACAACAAAGTCATGCTTGCTGATATGCAGGTGCCAAGCAGCTGTCAGTGGATATGCAGTTGAAGCTCTGATCAACCAACAACGCATTCACAATGCACACAACTGACCATCATGTGCTACGCTTAGTGAGCCAACCCTAACAATGTTGTGGCTGCAGTGTTCTTTGACAGACCTTGCTCCACCTCATGTGGCCATCCTGACAACGTTGTGGCTGCAGGGCTCTTAGATAGACCTGACTCACCTTCTACAATGTTGACCGAGCCCATGCCCTTGACGCGCTCCCACTTCTCAAACTCATGCTTCTTGGAGCGCTTCCTCCTGACACTGTCAGAGGCATCGTCCCCTGCCACTCTCAGTCCGTCGTTCAGCTCCACACGCTCTACGTGGACTGTGGAGGGCTGAGGGGGGCGCACTGCTGCTGCCAGGGAGGATGCAACGCTGGACACTTGGTGCTGCTGCTGTTGCTGCCTTAGCGAACCTGCAGTGCCCAGGGCTTCACTGATGAGCTTGCGATTTGTCGCACAGACACAAGGACAGACTGACGCACAGTGGCAGGAGTTGGTGCTGAAGGCCTCTGTGGCTGGCATGGGAGACAGTCTGAAAGGTGTGAACCTTGTCATTCAGTGTTCAGGCAAAAATCATCTTCAATTTGACACACTAGTACATGGGCAAGCTGGCAAGCGTACATGCTTCAAGCAAAACTCGTGAAAGCTCACGTTCTTGAGATGTAGAATGATGCATGAGTGTACACTAAGATACAACACAATGACTGGTGGTCCTACCAGCAAGCTGGCCTGGGCCTTTGCCCCAGGCTCCTGCAGGCTTTGAGCTCCCCTCACCCCCAGCCGGGCCTCCCAAGGAAGGGAAATCCTGGTGGCTCTCTGTTGAGGAGAATTTCTGCTGCTGGTCCAGGCCCCTGATGCCGAATGCAAGCCCTGGAAACTCCTCCTCACCCTGTGAAACGGCTGGCATCAAATGAGTTTCTGAAGTAAAACATCAGGGAGGCAGGGCACCAGCTTGCAATGTAGAAAGAGCGTCAGCTCAAATAGTATCACAACACTGCTTATGGCAAGTAGAACCTGCACCACCTGGTTTGGACATGGTCAATCATACACAGATACATTGGCTCTCACTGACAGCTTTGAGCAGCAAAGGTTTGCACGCCGTGAAGCAGTACAAGTCAAGTGAAGTCAGCCGCATCATGAGATTGCTTGGGCAGCATTGTACACAGCCTATGGTGCAGTGCTGACCTGCACGTCTCCATTTTTGCTGCTGTGGGGCTGAGCACCATTCCCAGTGGCACCGCCAACCCAGCCCCCTGCAGGGGCCTGCCTATGGGCAGAGTGGGGAACATGGCCAGGGGGGGCCCTCTGGGAGGGTGCTTGGGGTGTGGGCCCATAGCCTGGGGGCACATCATCAAGGGCTGCTGCTGATGTGCCCTCAGGACCAGCCAGATTGCCTCTATCCCTGAGTTCACCTGAAGCTCTGGAAGGTAAAGCTGAGCTGCGAGCTCTTGCAAATCCTGGAGGAGGCTCATCTGGTGAGTCCTCCTGGACAGCTGCTGTATGATGCCTGTTTGTGGCTGCTTCATGAGGACTGCTGTTCTGAGCTGCCTGATTTGGCAAGCCAGCAGGCTGCTGAGCAGGGGCTGGTGAGAGCCTCTGCTGAAGGTAAGCTGGCAGGCCTGCGAAGCCTGGGGGCGGCCCTGAGTTGGAAGGGGGCGGGCCTGATGATGAGCTTGCAGCTCGATTGACAGAGCGGGGTGCTGAGTCCTGTGAGCGAGCTGAGTATGGAGCCTGGTCAGATCTCATGCCTGAGCGCTGGCTGGGCTGATGAGCAGAGGATGATCCAGCTGGTGGGAATCCGGGAGGAAGATCCTGGTCATGTGACATTGCCTCAGCTGTCAGTGGGCCCGGGGTGGCAAAGCCCGGGGGAGGGTCAAACCTATTGCTGGCTGCATGAGGTGTGCCCTGAGACCTGAATGACTGATGGGCATCGGCCTCCTGATGCATTGCTGGCGGTGTCTGGCCTAAGCGCTTGAATACGCTTCTGGGCCCTTGAGGTGTCAAGGAAGCTGCAGCTGGGGTTGGTGAGAAGTTACGCTGCGGCTGCAACTGTGTAGCTGATGTTGGATGCTTGCCATTTGAGAGGGGTGTGTGCCCATTCTGAGGTGCCTGCAGGTAGTCAAGTTGGAGCTGCGCTGAGTAGACCGGCAAATCAATGTCCACTAGGATGTCTCCAAAGGTCAGAGGGGGTGCTATGGCATGCACAGTGGGCTGCACAGGTTTCGGGGTGAGGTCCAACTTTAGAAGGTTAGGTCTGGTGAAGAGCAGAGGTTGAGGAAGGATCACATTGTGGGTGGATGCTGTGATGTTAAAGTTGTGCTCTTGACAGCTGCCACCGTTGGCAGGCAGTGGGAACAGGTCTAGCACAGACTCAGGTGATGGCTGGGGAGGAGAAGTTCTCTTTTCAGGTTTGGGGATGCATGGTCGGGGCTGAGGAGTTGACAAACGCTCAATGGAGCTGATGCTTTCTGGAGGAAGCAGAACTCTGAGAACTCTTGGGGACATCTGGTTTGGGGCATAACAGGGGGGTATAAATGGGATGGCCTCTTCAGGTGTGGAAATGTTTGATGTATGCAGGACGTTCTGCACCTTCACGTATGCTGGCTGCTGCTGCTGCTGCTGCTGCAGTTCATGGCAGTGTTGCAAGTACGACCCCATAGCTGATAGCTGGCGCTTGTGTTTGGTGTCAGTTTGATCAAAGGATAAAGTTAAGGATGCCTGCAGAAACTCTACAAAATGAGAGTGAGCACTACAAGGTACAATAAGACCAGCACATGTCCATTATGAAGGCCAGGTCAGCATTAACTGCATGCAGACAGCCTGCCTAGAATGCAGTTTGTGATGGATGTTGCCTACATGCTTTAGTGAACCGCAATCAGTTCAGAGCTTGGACTGGCCTATCAGCATAGCCAAGGTTTGTTTCAATGCTTGCATCCAGCCAAAAAGGAAAACCAAATTTATCGTGATGATGGCTGTATCTGCTGCAATTCAGACTACATGCTGGTCATGCTCCTTTATATGGAATCCATATAAAGGAGCATGACTGGCTGCTCAACAGTCCCCAGAGCATGCATGGAGTTTCTTGCAACCTGCAGAAAGCAACAAGAGGTGATGATCAATGATGATTACCTGTGAACCCTTGACAGTGCTAGAGAAGCCTGGTGGACCCTGAGACGATGATGATGATGATGAGCTAGCATCATATTCGTCACCACTATCTTCGGGCTGGTCATACACTGCTGTGCCGTTGGCTTGAGACTGCTCATACGGGACACTGTATGCCTGTAGGAACACAAAACTGGTCCTTGCCTGTAGAAGACAAGCGTGCTGTATTATGGTGCTGATGAGCATTGTGCTAAGAGGCAATGGCAAAGATATGTACGCAGAGGCAGACCTGCTGACTCTTTTGATTGCCATGCGCCCTGCCAAGAGCGTCTAATTCCTTCAGCTTGTCACTCCAGCCCTTCATTTTGAGCTCGTGCTTCTGCAACAGCGTGCAACAAGCGATTCAGCTATTGGTGTCGTTCATACGAAGCAAGCAGTCTGATGCACAGCACACACCTGTTTTTCCTCGGCCATGAGATCTCTGAGCTTCTGCTTTCTGCTTTCAATAGAGGAAGGATCTCTGTCACGACTTGCAGCCTGGTCGCAGTTGAATAAAGAAGTCAGCCCTCGAGACTACAACAAACTGTCACACATGCAGATCAGATGTTGCTCACCGACATAATGACGAGTTGACTGAGCAATAGGCGGCGTTTTGCGCAACAATAAAGACTGCAAGCACGTCAATTTGCCTGCTTCGATGTCACTTGGCCTCAAAAAAGGCGACACATGTTGCAGGTTGCAGCTAATGCTGCGCAGGACACGCCGACTATGTCATATGCACTTGCGACATTCCATCGGACCAAGCTTGCCGAAGCATATGCGAGCCCTGTGTACATGTTACTAATTTCCTTTTTCTGCACAACGCTAATGAGGCGAATATTATGACTGTCAACTGGGGTCGAGAAGTTGACTGGGTCAAACCAAATGCCGTTCGGCAACTTTGTGCATGCGCATCATCCCTGCATGTAACCTTGGCTTGTTAGTCATTTGGGGTTCGCCGGCTCAGTGTGTTGTGCAAAATAGCACTGTGATGCTCTTCTGAAAGACCTGCATACAGAAGTGTACCTAGCGCAGCCACGTCGCCATGTTCAGCTGCAGTATGAACCATTGGCTGCTGGTGTCCGCTGCGTTGCTGTTGACATTGCTGATGCCGCTAGCAAATGCGGACGCTGTGGCAACAGTCGAAGTGGACGGCGCCAACGTCACCATCGACAACACAGTCTGTGCAACAGCAGCTTGGCGGGTAAGTCTGTCCCTTGGCAGTGAAGGGTCTGGTCCTGGCTGGTCTGTCTGCTTTTGGTCTACGCCTGAACGAAACAGATGCAAGTTGAGTCGTCTCTGCAGCAACCCTAGCTTGTCTGACCTGCAGACCAGCAGTCTATACGCCAAGATTACCCCTGCTGCCGATATCCAGTTCAAGGCAGAATACAATGCACCATACTATCAGCAGTACATGAAGCCAAAAGTAGTGCCAAATTTGGTGCTGCTGATTGTTTCTCTCTTGCTGTTTCTCTTCTTCATCTTCTGGTATGTTCTACACCCACAGCTGTTGCTCTGTTGCTCCTCAGTTAGCAGCATTGCAACACTCTTTGATGATAAATGGTCAGCACGCTATGGCCAGCAAAGCTGACATGCGTAGCAGTACAAAAGCGCGTGGCTGCTAGCTGGCTCAGCACATTTTACGTTTGGTCTGGTGCTTCATGCGTTGCCTAATGCTGCTCAGTTTGACATCATGTCCTGAAAAGTGTGAATACATGGCACCCTGTTTGACTAGTAATCAGATAATTCATCTCTGTAACTGCACATGCTACAGGAGATGGATCTACTGCTGCTGCACATGTTGCTGCAACATGTGCAAGCCCAGTGCAGATCCCATGAAGTACATTGCAGACAGAGGCATGACTGCCACCAAGGTGACAGCTATACTCATGGCATTGGGGATAGTTGCATCCGGGATCTATGGCATGGTGGAGGCTGGGCCTCATCTGGTCAATCAGACGGTTGGCACCATAGGGACTGTGACAGTGAGTCGCCACTCAGTCTCACTTTCGACTCAAGCCTGTTTTGGTGCTACATGACTCTTGCATCCATTACTTTATGCGGTCTGCTGCTCGATATGAGCTGCAAGATCAACACTGATGTGCAATTGACATCACCAGGTCATGCTCGGTGCCACATTGTGTCAACCTGCAAAACATGAATCAGCTCACCAAGAGCATGCATGTGCAAAACTGCATCTGACAGTGTGTGCGCATATGCCGAATACAGGGCTTTGCTAATGAAGTGTTTGGGGCAGCATACAACATCACCACGGATGCTGACTCAGCGCTGGGCATCTTCGACAATTTGGTGGTGATTTTGAATGTCGATGTCAATGTGTCTGGCATGAACTCAGATGTTGCGGTGAGCTTGCAGTGCACAATGGACATTGTGTCTATCTGTTGTGTTCCAAAGACGTGGTGTCATTGCTTGACGTTATTGTCCCTTTGGCTTATGCATGAAAAGAGAAACGTCTCATGAGACGTGAAAGGAAGCAGCCATGGTCACCTTTGGACTTTGACACATACCTGGCCAGTCCGATGGCTCGTCAAGTATCACTGCGCAGTGTGTATGTAGCTAGTCTTGGCCTTAAACCCAAACTCCCACACCAAATACAGCAGTTCATGTGCTGCATCGCATTCTAAACAGTGTATTGGAGTTCATTTGGTGCAGCGCATTCTAAACAGCAAATTGAAGTTCATTCGCTGCAGCGCATTCTAAGTAGCACGGCAGTAGTTATCGCCGCACAGTCAGACTTGCATCATGCAGTGTGTGGGAACGTGGTTGAATGGCATGGTGGATCCAACTGTCATTGCTGTTGGTCTGGAAACCTTGGACGCTGACTTGACGGCCATCACCTCCACGACCACATCTGTGACCACTGACTTGACTGCTTGGCAGGTAAGCACAGGCTGCACAGGCTTTACCTGCTTCCAGCACAATGCCTGCACCTTTGGTTTTCACCCATGTTGAATCTACATGCTGGATTTACAAATCCTGCTGAGACCTGCAGGGCCCTACCCCATGAGGGGGCATCGGCTCTTGTGAACCTACAACCTTGGTCTTGCAACAAGGCTTGCATGCCCTGGGAGCGCGCAATTTACAACATCCATGCAGGGTGGTGGCTGTGCCTACTGCTCAATTGTTGATTTAATCGTGATTGGCCCAGTGTACATGGCATGCCCTGATGGTTGCCAGCATAAACTTTAATCCCTGCCGAGGCTCAGGCCCTACCCCGTCAGGGGGTATCACCTCTTATGTTACTGTTCAATCTGCATCTGTTGCCTCCAGGGGGATGCCAAGTGCAAGCCTCTGCACTGCAGTCCAGTATCTTGTTGCTGCAGGCTACTGGAGGGGACTACCTGGGCCTGACTGGACCATATATGGACTATGTTGTCTCGTCTGGCACAGTCACAGACGCCAAATCATACAGCGTGTACCAGACCCAGGTTTGCTACATATCTAGTTATACAGTGCTCTTGACAAGCAGATTTGTAACAGACCCAGCATACCATCTCTGCAGCATGTACATGCTTTGGCTGGGTTTTGGTCCACTCACATGCATTCTGAGGGCAGATCAAGAAGTCACTAGGATCATGGAAGCTTTTCCTGTCAAGCTTGACCATCTGAGCCTTGTTTTTGTCTGTTTTGCGTGCCGTGTTGCCATCACTAGGCATTCGTTGCTTCTTTGCGACATACACAAATTGCAGTGTGACTGCAGTCCAAAGCCTTGTGGTCTGCAGGTGAACACTTTCATTAGTAACACCGGCTCTCTACCAGCAACAGCAACAACTGAGACTGCAGCCATCACGCTGGTGTACACTGATCTCATGGCGTTGACTGTTAATCAGCCAACACTGGCCACAAAGTATGCTTATGTGAGTGACATCCTGGCAGGTCTAGAGTACCTTCAGACCCTGCAGTATGATGCAGCAAACACAGCTGTGTCATCCACATCCTCGCTGGCTACTGGCACACCCACCATGTTGAAGCTGTACAATGATCTTTATGCGTAAGTCAGCTTGAACCTTTCTTTGCATTGCACCTGACAGCATCCATGTCATTGCGTGTGTTCTTACACACCACGTCCTGACTCCCTTACATGATGGCATGCATACTCATATATTGTAATAGCAAGTCGCCTGCAGCTGTCCAAGCTTGCCGCACAATGTTGCAGTTTGGAAGCTTGCTGGTGTCAAGGTGTCAAGTTTGTGTTTGAGTGTGATGAAACAAAATTGCCATTTCAGCAGTCTACTGCTTGCATGTCACATCATGTCACGCTCAGCGCACACTTTGGCAGTGTTGATGCTCTGAACCTGCAGGTCACATGTTGATGTTCTGAACCTGCAGGTTACGTGCTGATGCCTTTGAGCTGTACTGGCACCAGCTGCCATATCTGATCACAGACTTGACTGCCCAGAGCAGCGGTTATACAACCACCCAGCCCTGCATGGACACGCTTCTGTATCAGATTGAGCATATCAACGAGACTGTTATTGCCCTGCCTGCTGCCATGTCGGTGAGGTTCCTGTCTGACACATTTGCGTGAAGCTGCAAAAGATCCTGCCTGCACACTGAGCTGTGGCATCTTGCAAGCTTCTGGGCATCAACTGTGGCATCAACTGTGGCATCAACTATGGCATCAAATGTGGCATCTTGCAAGCTTCTGGGCATCAAACTGTGAGATTGCTGCTCTGTTGGTTGCACAGCTGCAGCATGGCTAGCTCGTTCTGATGACATGCTGAAATGGTTCTGCAGCTGTCATACCAGTTGCTTGACAATTTGGATGAAGCCTTTGTGGCTGCAATGACTGGCTCTGATACCAATCCTGAGACCCTGGCGGCGGCCTTGACTGCCTACAGCCCCTCGGTATACACATACAGCTCTTCGTTCACCTCCATCAACACTACCATTCAGACGCTGTACACCCTCAACGTAAGCACCTGCATGATGTTGGCAGTGCTACGCATAGGGTCAGCCACAATTCGCCTGAGATGCCTATGCTTTGTTGATTGCTTCTGGTCAATGCAACCGTGCACCTGAAGGCACCCTTCTGGTACTGCATTCTGAATGTGCTGTGGAGTATGGAGGAAACCTAGCAGCTTTGATGAATAGTGTCTGAGTGTTTCAAGAGCCCTGTATTGAAGGCAGGCTTGCATTGCACTTCTTTGTGACAGTATATTTTCTTGCTTTGTCCTGCTGTGGTCTCAGAACCGTTGCATGTCATACCATCTTGCCACAAACACAAGGACTGCTGATGGTTGCAGGGCTATCTGGCTGCTTCATCAACATCAGATTTGAGTGCTCTAGTGACCAAAGTGAGCAACCTGGCAACTGCTACCAATGACCAGACCTCTACTGGTGCAGGTAATAATGCTCTCACAGTTATCTGTAAGATGTCTTGTTGTGACTGCAGTACGACTCACATGTGGCACCTGTTTGTAAACATGACCTCTTATTCTCTGCATCAGCAGTACTTATCATCTTGTCTGGTATACAGCTTGGTATGTAGCTTGAGTTGTAATGCACAATTGCAAGGCCTGCCTGCATGTTTGGCCTGACACAAATGCAAAACAGTGGTCCTACTGCAAATTTCTGCTGATGCCCTGCTTGACTTCATTGACGAACTGTGCTCCTCAGACAAATATCAAAGCATGTCGTAAGAGAGACCATGCCGCTCTCACCAGTGCATATTTGTACTGACTTGCAATCACAGCTAGTGCACAAAACAGGAGAGACTGCTCAATTTACAGCTGCCAGTAGAAGGTATCACTGACACACGCATCTTTGCTTCAGATGCCCTTTGGGCTATGGCCTATGGTCATAGCTCCGGGCTGCCGCCATAGGAGGCTCCCATTATGATTGCTGAAAAATAAACTTTTGTTTTCTTTCTTGCTTCAGATTATACAGTAACAGAAGCTATTTCTGCCTACGTCACCTATCATGCCAGTCAGACCAGCACCAACTATGCTCTCTTCAGGACAGCAGCACAGGCTGCAGCTGGGATATCTCCAACGACAGGTGGTCTGACCACAGTACTGTCCGATCTGAATACGCTGCTTGGCACCACCTATTCTGCATACACCACTGAGGCGACAACACTGGCAAACGACATCATCAGTAGCCAGTCTTCCCTTGAAGCATCGTCCACACAAACGGTAAGTGCTGCAGACAGCCTACTCCCCATCTTTAGCAATGAAGTTTACACTGGCATCAATAACATGTGACGCTGTGATAGAGGAATTATGCTCTAGCTGGCACAAATCTTGCTCCTGCCAAATAACAGACAAATGAGCTTTGCATACATCGCATGGACAAATTTTGATGCGTGCTCATGCATGCAACGAAGCATGAGCCTGTGCTGTGTCAGCTACAACCTGCTGCTATGCCAGCTAGTGAGATGGAGCCAAGCTGTCATGTGCACTCTCAGCTCTGTGACTAACAGCGCCACAGCAGTACCAGACTGCCCTTGCCTCGTCTCTGAAGTCAATGCCAATGCCAAATCATGTTTGGTCTCTGTTCCAGGTGTTGCAGCCCATAGTGACAGCCATGGCAACTGCAGAGGCTGCCATTCCAGCAAGGGAGCCTTACATTGTGGCGGAAGCAGCAGAGGGGATTGTCTATCATCAGCTGCCCACCCCCAAGGGTGCAGTGCTGCTCTCCATCACCGCCACTGTGGCAGACCTGAACAGCAAGATCACCACGGTGAGTAGTGCTGAGCTCTGCTGCATATAAGTCTACTCCAAGCTGGGGAGTTGACCTTGACATCGGGAACAGTGCATGTGTCATTCAGGTTGTGAGAAAGAAGTGTTTTGCTGGTTGTATGTCCTTGTTGCCGCAGTTCTGTGACACTATGCACTACATTTGGCAAGCCCAAAGAGGCAAGCAAGTACTCTGGAGCATTACACTAGTGGTTATGATGATGAAAGACATGACCACTGTCGTCCGAAATGATGTGGCTGACTCTGTTACAGACGACGACCATGGTGCGTGCCGACATTACCAGCTACAATGCCCAGATCCTGGATAAGATTGTGACGCTGCACAACGAGACAGTGGACAAGGTGACTGCCAAGGAGGACCAGTACCTGCCCAAGGTCAGGCACTATGACAGCTAGTAAGTCTTACCTTTCACCTTGCATGACTATGACAGCTAGTAAGTCTTACCTTTCACCTTGCATGACTATGACAGCTAGTAAACTCTAACCTTTCACCTTGCATGACTGACAGCTTTCTGATGTTGACCTAGCCGTACTCTGTGGGCAAAGGACTGACCAAGCTTACTGAAGCAGTGCTGGGCAGCTGCATTGTCACGAGCTTTGAACAGATGTTCAGTCATGACAAGGGCACATGCAGCATGTTTGGTTGAAGTTGTGCTGTATGCAGGTGTACATCATGATGAGAGTGCATGCGTCATGATGAGAGTGTGTGCAGTGCATGCATCATGATCAAAGTGTGTGCATCGTGGTGAGAGTGTGTTCAAGACATCACACAACAGGCACCAGAGTCTGGCTTGATATCTACTCAATGCTGCAATGCTGCATTACGTGGGTGCCATTTGTTAAACAGTATGTGCATCTCGCTGCAAGAGGCACCTAACACCACGTTGCATGTGCTGCAATGAACAACAGATGAGTAACTGCATGTGGTGCAGCCGCATGACGGCGGAGTACGTCTACTTCTCAGTGGTCATCTTCATCGCTCTGATGCTCATCCTGATCGTCATCATCAACTTCCAGTGGGCGGCGTCCTTCTTCACCTTCCTGCTCCTGCTGGCCATGCTCATCTACGGCATCATTGGAACTGTCTTCCTGCTCCTGGCCATGGTTGGTCATGATGAGTAAGCGCTTACATAACTCATGACTAAACTTGCCATGCACAGCTGTGCAGAACAGGTGTCTGCTGCAGCCCTTGCTGCTGCTTGTGCATTGTTGCGATCAGGTTTGGGTTTTAGTCAGGATTTGGTCATGATGAGTAAGCAATCTGCTGTTGTGCATTCAAGTTGACTTTGATGCACTGATCCTGCTTGCTGACAGTGGGATGTACTTTCAGTCAATATTTTGCTTTGCTGGTCACGACATTGCTTACACAATCTGTGCCTGACCTGTTCTGTGAAAGTCCTAGCTGGAGCTGTGTCAACAAGCCGCTTGCTTTTGTGCTGGTGATTGCTGTTGCCGCTGTAATCATATCAGCCTGCATACTGAGAATGTCCCAGGCTCTTGCAAGACGTCACCTCAGTTGCGCTGCTGCAAATGCCATCTGTATTAATGCTGCCAACTGCCAAGCAAGGGCTGCTGCTTCTGACAGCCTTGTCTGTCACAGATGTTCCACTCCTTGGGGGTATAGAGTCGTCCTTCTCGCTGCAAAACAGCAAATCTGCCTGTATGCTTCTCCCCTGACGGCCTCATTGCTGTCACAGGTGTTCCAATGCTGAGACACAGATCTTCACTCTGTTGGACAAGCTGAACATTGGGTCGGCCTCTTTCAATGCCACCACACTGGCTAGCTACTACATTCTGGGTGAGGGTGGCAGTGTGAATGCCATTGCTGAGTCTGCTACTGGAGTCAACTTCGTCAGCATAGAGAATACCATCAATAACACGATTCAGGAGACCACAACGGTGAGGGGCTGGACTGCTGAGATGCATAGCCTTCATACTGTCTGGTGTGTACACAGCTGGTAATATCCATGTGTCTGACCAAACCGTGTTGTTGTGACAGTCAGTCCTGAGACTGATGCACTGCTGGATGCTACAATGCATGAAGATCAAGGGCTGATGTGCAGTAGGTTGCTGAACCAGTCAGAAGATCATGCATAACACTGTGCGTGGCAGCGTATTTGTCTGCTCTGACCCAATGACATGCAAGTGACATGCTGACATGTACTTGTCTCAATGCTCGTTACCATTTCTCACACTGCCTGACGAGAGCGTTGCCAGCAGCAAACTCTCAAGAGCTTGATGTCTTGTTCAGTTGCGCAATGGCAAATGTTGAATGTGCAGCCGCATCTTACGTCTGCAAGACTGCTGGCCTGACATGGCAGCTGGCATAGTGTTTCCAGGTTACCACAGGCAGCTACAATATTCATAAATACAGACAGCTTGCTGAGTCCTGATGCTTAAGCAGCTTCGCAATCAGCTTTGGTCTTCCTACACAGGGCATCACAGGCAGCTACACGCTGCGCTACAAGCTCCAGGACGAGGTGGATGACATCCAAGACCTGGGTCAGAAGCTGTTTGCAGATGTGAATGCTGTGCACGCTCTGGTGGAGTTCCAGAACGTGCACCCCATCTACTTGGGAGCCAAGCAGCTGGCGTGCTGTGATGTGGTGGACTTGGTGGGCAACCTGTGGCTGTCCATGTTCATGGCAGGCTGGTTCTCGGTGGTGCTGGTGGTCGCCATGTTCTGCTATATCAGGCGCTTGGATGAGCTGCCCAGAAAGAGGTGAGCCCTCTGGGATACACAAACGTCATTGTCTGTGAAAACTGCCCATGCCATGTTGCCCATGTCATGGTGCTTATCTGAACTCAGAAACGCCTGGGGACTGATGTTCTTGACGCCTGGGAACTAGTGGCAGGCGTTTCCACACGGTGGGCCTGTAATATCACTGTTTCATAGTCTGATCAGCACTGAGTGCCTGACAATCCTGAGAATGGACAGATTGCTGCGCCAGTTGTTGGTTCCCAAGTAGATGAGACTGTCAGCCTAAACTGTGAAAGCCTAGTACAGGCTTATGCAGCCACTATGCTACTGATCAGGGCTGAACAGATCAGTACTAGACTCATGCCAATGAGAGAGCGATACCTCCTTGTCACGGTTTTAAAATACTCAAAGCATGACTTGACTGGGTCAGCAGTGCCAGCAGAACATTTTACGCTGGTGCAGGTGTTGTGGGTGTGCCTTCCGGTCATACAAGGAGTTCCTGGACCCAGAGGACAAGCGCCTGGCTGCCATCAAGAGCAAGGGCAAATACATGCCTGCTGGCAGGGAGGGCAGTGCTCCAGGGTAAGGCCACTTCTGAGTGCACATACAGCTTTGTTCAGCATCATTCAGCTTGAGCTCTCAACATCTGCTATGCTCGGCTGCTGCTTTGCTGTTGCTGCAGCAGCCTTTGGCATTGGTCAGCCATGCTGACCTGGTAGCTACTTCATGCTTCCAGACAGTGAGTGCTTGTCAGTTTCAGAGCTTGTGACATGGCATGGCAACTTGCTGCATGCTTCCAGACAGTGAGTGCATGTCAGTTTCAGAGTTTGTGACATGGCATGGTGACTTGCTGCATGCTTGTTGAGCGTTTTGTGTACGGCCAACTGGCTATGCATGACTGTTTGCCCACCCTCAGCAAACAAATGGCATGAAAACACAGATGTGGATCACGCTGTCAAGGCTGTCCATTGCAGTTCAAGCTCCCAGCTGAGACTCATGATGCTGTGCTTGTCAATTTGTATATTGCGCGCACATGCAGCAGTGCCTTGCTGGAAAGCACAATGAGCTGAATTTTAGGCAAATGCATGGGCAACGGTGATTTGATTTGCAGAAGCCCTGGCGCCCTGAGCGTGAATGCCATCAAGGTAGGTGCAAGTGGCAGCCTAGCAGGCGACCTCATCACAGGTGTCAGCAATATGAGTGCTACAAGCACTGACTCATCACGCCTCCTCAAGGCAGGCGTGTCTGAGTTCAACTCAGATGGCAACCCTAGAGCCTCCATAACTCCCAGGGCATCATCCTATATGGTGCCTCCTGAGTCCCCTAGGGTGGAGCGCAGCACAGACAGCCAGAACAGGCAGTCCCTGTTGGGGGTGCAGTCAATGAGTGTTGAGGCGTCTGGCGGCAGTCTGCTATCACCAGGCACTAGCAAAAAGGTGAATGTCCTTAGGCATTTGCTCCATTTTCTTTGTGAGCTTGAATGGATCACATTTGATTGCTTGCTGCTGCTGCCTGAGGTGGGGTGATAGTCTGTAATGGTGGTGATTGCATGAACACATATAGCTGCAAGCATATGGCTGCAAACAACTTTTGCTATCTACAGGGAGCAGCAAGGAAGTCGTTCACCACCAAGAGTGAGCAGAAGAAGGCTGAGTTGAAGAACATGATGCGTATGAATCAGCTGGAGTAGGGCGTAACGGTGTGCGGACAGTGTGCAGCATTGCAGCTGTTTTTGTGTTTGGTTGCTCTTGTATGGATGATGTCTTGCTTTCTTGACGCTATACCTGCTTGCTAATCCTTCTTTGGCTGTGACTATGGATGGCACAGGGAGACCAGTGATAGGCTGTGACCTTTTATGATCCACAAGACTATGACTATGAGTAGGACCACATGGTACCCACAGAATAGTTGCTTTGTCCATGTTATCTTCTGCCAGCACACGTTGTAAGACATTTTTCCAAATAATCGTCACTTTTCAGGTGAACCATGTCGGGTTTGACCTACAACAAAGTCGAACGATGCGCTTACTTAGATCGACGGGATAACGTCTGGTTGCTAGCTGCAACTCGCTAGTAGTGGCAATATGAATGGTTGTCCTGCTAGTAATGAGCACACTGGCTTCAACCTGCTTCTGAAGCGGGAGCTACGTCATGTCGTCACAGGCCCTAGTTTGATCTGCAGTCAGACTGGGGAATCGCAATGCTGACAGGGTCTCTGAAAATTTTCCGATTTGATGGTGCAAAAACCGTGAGTCAATCAGTCGTTTGCCTCACGCTGCTCTTTGGGTTCAGGTCAAACTCTGCTGTTGCCGCTACAAGGACATTTAGCACTGCTGCTTGCCTATTGAAGTCACGTTCTTGCTGGCCGTCCATTGGCCGACTGTCTAACATCAACACACGCAAAGCACTCGAGTGTCCTCCTAGGTTGCTGTTTTGGCTTCCGACGTGCGACCCACACTGCAACACTTGTCGAGGGCCGAGATCGGCTACAAAAAGCATGTACACACGCGTGCAGTGTTGTCATCAAAAATGCGCGTCGTTGAAATTCCCGAAACGATCTTTCTATGGCAAAGGATGCGGTCCGGTAAGAAGCAAAGCGACGTCTTCAAAAAAACGGTAAGCCATGTGGATTGCAAAGAGTTGTGCCTACATCAAACGGCGCGTCTCTTTTGCGTTCACTGAGCAGAAGCATACAATCGACCGCAACGAATCCGCCGGGATTGCATCATTGCTTGGCGCACAGGTGTGTCAGAACCCCTGTCAAGGCCCAGCTTTTGCCTGTAGCCCTGGCCTCAGCTCAGATGCGGAACCCGCATTACAGCATCACAGTTGCTGAGGTGCTGGACTCCCCTCTGGGGTACTTAGCTTTAATGGCTGTACCCATTGGATTATACTTCATGTTCAAGATACTGTTGTGGGACTACACAGTGAGTCAGCCTTCTTGGCTCAGCAAATACGCAAGCTTGCTCAGTACTTTGTCACAGGCCAGGCATGTCTCTGTCAATCGATCATGCTGATTATGACACACATCAGACATATTGGCAAAGAACACATCTACATACAACCTCACAGCATGCTTGCTGTATGTAACTCATGCATGGCATGCTACTTGCCTACTACCTTGCCATCAAGACGGGAATAAGTTCACGCGTTTCTTGCACTCAGAGCCGCAGAACAGATGATCCCAGTGACCCAGACAGATCACAGAGCTTCTCCCTGTCGTCTAGGCCAGGGCCTGGCCAGATGCCCCAGCAGGATCTGCCAGCCCCAGTCAGGCACCTGGTCAAGGATCCTGCCCTGCAGGCCATGGCAGCTGAAGCAGCGAGCAAGGTTGCTGATGCAGTCAGGTAGCTGCAGCTGCAACTACCTGACTTACTTTACTTTTTACTTTCCAGTGCAGTTAGTTCTGCTAAGACCATGGCTTTGCAGACAGCGGCTGAGTCTTGCTTTGCCTGACCCTTACGAGTGCAGCTTTGCAGTTTGTCAGACAGTTGCAAGCACATTGCCCCCATAATTTAAGCACTGATTGCACCACTCGCCTGGTCTGTCTTTGAAGCAAAACATGCGCTGTTTTCTTTGTTCGTACAATGTGTGCCACACAGGCACACTTGTCACATACATGAGACTTTTTGTTGCAATGTGTTCGGCTGCTGTCTTTGGCTGTGTGCTTGACCACTGCTTGAAAGCACTGAGTTGTTGCTGCAGGCAAGCCAAGGCTGAGTTTGAGGGTGAGCTGAAGCTGCGCAGCCTGAACAATGATCACGTGGGTGCCAAGGAGTGGGACTGGGTGTGGAGCATGCTGCAAGCCAAGGAGGGCAGCATCACGGCCACTGCCAACCCAGAGCTGCTTGCTAAAGCTCAGGATCAGGCAAGCAACACAGGCATCACTGTACCTGGGTTTGCCCATTCACTCGTAAATATCGACAATCAACCTTGCACAGCTTCTGGCAGTTTGGGGCTGTTTGCAGTCAGTCAGCAACAAGAAGAATTGTGGTACTAGCGGTCATACTTGACAGTCCTGCTCGGCACATATGCCTGACATGCCATCAGCATATTGTCCGGTCCAACTGAAGCCATGTTTGCTAGTCAGGACTCTACATTCCCAACACCTGGAAGCCTTATGTTTGACAAGCAAACAATGAATAGTGCTGGAGCAATATTTTGAGCACCTGCTGGGTTGGAATCTGTGAAAGTGTATAGGCAAAAACTAGTCAAATGACATCTTGTACAGCTGCAGGTGAAGAAGGGCCAACCAGCCAACAGCGGTGCAGCTGTCAGTACCATGCTAGCAGAGGTGGTGGCAGAGCAGCAAGCCTTGAAACAAGTCGAAAACCTGTGCACTACTCTGGCCAAAAGCTGACATCAACTTGGAGTCACTTTTTCAGCTCTTTCAGGGTAATCCAGAGTCTGCAGACCAAAGCATGAGCCCTACTGTAGAGTTGTTCAGCATCTTGCAAATTTACGTTGCAGTCAGTGTTTCCATTGCACATCTGTATATCCAACAGCAACAGTCACCAGCTACCAGCTTGAAGCCTTTATGCAGTGTGTGCTTTGCAAGACTGACTCTGCAAATTCTGAGTTCAAGCAAGCCAAGAGTAGAGCTTAGCAAACTTGTATTGTCAACAGCACTGTTTGTACAGAGTGTTTGTGTTTTGTTTCCTGTTGTGTTGCTTGTTGTGCTTGAACATCAGCGTGTGCAAGCATGCTGCTGTATGTCCATTGTGTTTGCTGAGCCCAGCACTTTTGTCTTTGTTAACAACGTTGCAATGAAGAAGTGATGCTCACTGAGAGCAAATTTTCATTTTGATTTAGGACTCATTGGTCACCATAAACCTCATTGACAAGAGAAACTGGGGTTGCATGTATGTTCACTATGCGCTGTAACAGCGTCAAAACTAATGTTTCCCACTCAGACGGTACATCATGCAGCATTCTCACAAGATCAATTCAGTTTTGCTCCTGCATATGCCATGCCATTTGTATATTTTTGTGCTACTGTGAGAAATCTGATACGCAGTACTGTAATAGACTTGACCGTAAGTTGACATCTCCCAACCTTGGGACTTTGGAACATTTTTCACCCGGTCTGCAGCTTTGCCGATCAACATGGACCTGTTGGCAGGGTATGCATCTGATGCTTCTGGCTCAGGCGGTAGTGAAGGAGTACCTGCAGAGACTACGTCAAATGTACAGACCGCTCCTGTGCTGCCAGCCTGGGCTTCGACAAAGATCCCTGAACAGCCTGCTGGCCTCCTTAACAATCTCCCAGCTCCATCTAGTGAGCCAAAGCGTAAAAAGCGGCGAACCTTGCCGATGACGCTCCAGTACGTACCAGACAGCGACGAAGAGGTAGCTTGTTAGGTCAACTTTACATGCTCAGCTCAGTTGCCCCCAGCACACTCAAGCTGACTGCTCCTGCAGGATCAGCCAAAGAAGAAAGTCAAGATCAGCAGCAAAGGCCGTAGTCTTGTGGACTTTTTACCGGCACCCAAGCAGGATTTGGCAACAGCTCGCTTGGGCACAGCTGGCATAAAGGTGTGCACCATGAACACACTGTCAACAGACAGCTGACACATTTTGTATATTGGCTGGCCAAGCTGCCATAACATGGCCATAACTTGCCAAAGGGACACCACAGTGACTCAGTCACAGTTTGCATGCAGCGGATGCAGTGCAAACATAATGCCCTGTCTTGCAGCGTGCTGTGTCCCCAGATTCCTCGCCTGACAGACTCATGGAGGAAGGCATGCCGGAAAGTACCATTCAAGTTGCCGGCCCCAGTTATCCTGCTGAGTTTGGCAATGAGGCGTACAGGATAGCTGAATCTATGGAGGCAGGAGCAGCTGCTGATCAGAATCTGGGACTGTATGGGCACGATGCTGCCTCAGAAGCCTACAACAGCACCAGCACTATGCAACAGCAAGCTCCTCCACCTCAATATGCTGCCAGGTGATTGACCGTGCTGAGTGATCTGACATGTGCTAAGTTGCCACCTGCAAAGCTGTCTAGTCAGCAGCATCTGAGTGGCATGTACACATGCACATATGCATGCACATATGCCAACATGGTACAGCCCTTCATAATAGGACAAGGGCATCTTGCACTTGTGACAAACTTTGACACTTTTGACCGGCCTGCCCATGCAACAACACAGCAGACACATGTTCCATTGACTACGTTACAGGCACACTGGCATTTGGTACATTCTGCTGGACATTGCAGTCATTCAACCATCTGCTCTGGATTTTTGTCCCCATCCAAATTTAGTGGTGAAACACATCCACATCTGGCATGTGTTTATCTGCAGGCCAGAGCCACAGCAGCAGCAGGATCTGCTGGAACAGGCTTTAGCTGAAGAAATGGCCAAAGCGCAGCGTAGGTCAGGCCAGGACGCTGGCAAAGCATCGCAAGTCCAGTTCAAACAGGTGCCAGCCACCAACAGATGTTACGCGCCTGTTGCTGGCACAAATTTGCCTGTAGTAGCTGTTTTGATGCCATTTGGGAATTGTGTGTTATGCTCAAAATCCTGTAGACAGTTGCACAAGTCAGTCAGCGACAGAGCAAAATCTGTACAGCATGCTCCATGCTGATCTACCCTGTACTTGCATGCTGTCAGCTGCACAACTGCGTGCGTCACGATGACAGTTTTGCCTCTGGCGTTTGACACTGCTGGGCCCATCTGGGTGAGACAGCATATCAAAAAGGTTTCCCAGCTGCTTCCTTGATAGATTGGATCTCAGACACACTTTCCCAAGAGATACACTAGTTTGCAGTGCTTGGTAAAGTGCCTGATTCAAGTTTCCCCAACTGCTTCCCTAGCTTGACAGCAGCGATGAACAATGCAGGCCTTTGTTGCAGGTGAATCAGGAAGACCTGAAGTACGTGCATCCTGCAGCTAGAGAGGCAGCTGGTGGCGCGAGGACAGCCCTGGGCAGTGACTATGAGCTACAGCTGCGCTCAGAAGCTGGGCCTGCACCTGCCAAGCTTGCAAAACGAAAGCACCAGATCAGCTCTTTATACCATCATGCCAAGATCAGGGTGAGTGCTTTAGATATGTATCTTGGCTTGCGCTGCCTGAAAAGGCTGCTTGTGTTGACGCAGCATGCGTGTGAACGTTTCTCACTTTAAACAAAGGCTGTATTGAGCCTCTTGTATCTCGCATAAAATCACTTTATGAGATCCAAGGGATCACTTTATGTGAACTAAGGGATCACATAAAGTCTCAGGAGTTGCCGTTGCAATGGACTTCGTGTCTGCCTCAGATGCACAAGGAAGGCTCGTTTGCTGTGCAAGCAAGCACGAAAGCTGTTCCATAGATGCGCAAGAATTGTTTTGCTCTGACTTTTGTACATCGCGCAGGAACTGGAGCTGCTTGAACAGAGAGGGCAGGGCATCAAGACAAAAGCAGAGACACAAGCAAAGTATGGGTGGTGATCACCTTGGACTCTGGAGCTGGTCAGATGTTTCTGTGGTGCATCTCATTCAAGACATACCATTGTAATGCATAATTTGCCATTTTACTGCTACACTGTAGTATACAAGTATGACCGCTCACTTGTTGAGTTGGTTGAGCGGCACTACAACAGCATGTACTCTTGACTGCCTTGGCCATGATTTGTATCGGCTCCAGAGCTACAGCTGTCCAGCATGACTCCTACCTGCCTCCCTTTTTTATCAATCAATCCTTCAGTCAATCAATAATATATATTCAATGTTAACAACGTTGGGGGGCCCAGGGGGCAATTGGGACCCAACAGACAAGAAGTTCAGTTCATTGCATTCACGCCGACAAGATTTGCTTCCTGCATGCAAAGCATTCCCTGAGGTAACTACCACATGTTTGACATAGTTCAAACAAAAGTCAGAAAGTCTGCAATAGTACAACAGTGCTGCAGGAGGTCCAAATGCTGTGACCTGACATGGCTGTACGCCAGGCACTCAAACACAAAGTGCTGCTCGTGCTCCACACAATCCAATGACTTGTACAGTAGACACAGCCTGTCTGTCCTACCTAGGCCTGCCCAGTGGGCAGACCATGGCATCCAGTCCTAAACCTACTGATTTAGCATTTTCAGGCGTGCACGTGGACAACTTGCCGGACTGCGTGTGGTCTCCGTGCCTTGCTTCAGTCAAACTTAGGCATTGATCACAGTCTCATATAAGCAACAGCAGGTCAAGATTACCGTCTACAGTCTGATCCGATGGCAAAAGATAGGCAATGGCTGAAGCAGCGCCTGTGTGGAGCGCTGGGCTGGGATGAGGTTGTTGTGGAAGGCGTGGTCGAAGCGATCACGTCTGCGGAAACAGCAAAAGAGGTTGAGGCCATTGTACAGGTGGCGATGACAGTACAGGCTCTGTTTCTGTCGCCACATTCCAAGTACTGTATATCGACGCAAGTTGATTGAGTTTGCCTGCTGCCCTGCAGGACTATATGGGTGGTGGTGCGCAGCCCAAGCAGCTGGTCCAAGACTTCTTGCAAGCTCAGGGAAAGACCTTTGCAGTTGCAGGAAGCAACCAGAACACTGTGGGTCTGAATATTGTCAGCGGTCAAGTTGCTCTCAATTTTCTGTGATGAGCCTGACCGTGCTGTTTTTGCAGGGTGGAGGTTCATCCTTGCAGGCCCAATCCGCATTACCTTCAAAGCACAATGCTGAAGTGCATGGACAACATGCAAAGAAGGTGACTGCATCTTTGCAATGGCTCACTGCGCTTCTTCGGGAACTATACAGTATGTCCATTGTATGACCACGTGTGGAGCGGCACATGCACGCATGACTGTTGCATGTTACTAAGGCCTGTCACGCCACATAAGTACTAGATCATCCGCCACATGTGACAGTCAGTCACATAGCACACATACCTACAAGGTCAACGAGCTACTTGTCACTAACAGAAGGGTACACTCCAAGCATGAGATGCTGTTGACATTCCCCTATGACGCAAGCTACTCTTATCCCAAACAGATGTTTCACCGTGGCAGATGCGCAAGACAGACAGCTTTGGAGAGACAAGACTTGTCCCGCACGTACCCAGCTCATCATGAGCTGGAAAGTGAATTTAACATTATTAGTATTACTGTGGCAGGGAGTCAAGGAGGCTCAAAGGCAGGGTGGTGCCCTGACCATCAAGCACACAACAGCACGCAAGGGCAAGGGTCCACCAGGGGGGGGCAAGGCAGGGCCCCTAGGGAGTGACCTGGAAAGGAAGGTTGTGAACTGCCTATGCTGCGGCAAGGTGTACGACTTCAGACTGGCTGGAGCTGGTCAACTCACCAATGATCTCCTTCGCTTTCTTGGTGAGTCAGGCCAGCAGAGTCTTCATATCATGTTTTGTTGCCACATCAGCATGGAACTGTGTCAGGTGACATTGTAGCTCTGCCACATACATACAAAGCGCGTCACAGATGCGGTCTGTACATTTCAGGTGACCTGCAGCAGCATGCATGACCAGGAGACTTGTAGACATCTCAAATTGCCAAATTGTCAAGTAGTGAAATCAACAACAGCCAGCCTTTAAGCACGCGCTGCTCTGTCAGCTCAACATACAATGAGTAGGGCATTGTCTGCATATCCAACTGTTGTGCATGCCAAGGGTTGGTAGGGCGTTCTCTGCATATCCAACTTTTGTGCATGCCAGGGGTTGCAGTCCTTGATCTTAGCTATGGCTGCTGCAGAATACGGCGGCCTCTGCACTTTCTGTGGTGCACAGCTTGCCCTGTCCTATAGTGAGCACAGCCAGACCAACCAGCCCCACCCACCCTCCCTCCCACCCCCAGCCACCCCTGCCCACACCCCCCATCTACCCAAGGCTGGGGCAGCAGCTGCCCAGCCTTCCAGCTCCAGCAGTGCACAGAGTGTGGTGGACAAGGAAGCTGATGTGGTGGACAAGGAAGCTGATGCTGTTGCCTTCAAGAACAGGCTGGTTGGGTATGACAGGAATGCGGCTCAGAGGACCAAGGTCATTGATGACCAGAGCGACTACTTTGAGATTGACAGCAACACCTGGCTTTCAGACCAGGTAATGCTTGTCGCTCTTCAGCGCTGGTTGGGTGCAACAAGCTATACCACCAGGTGGTGTTTTAGCAGAAGCGAAATAGTCACCAAAGCAATTGCTTGGTACTGTAAGGCACACAGGAACAAAGCGAGCGCAAAGATTGATTGCCGACGCTTGTTGGGTCCATGCAGAATCACACCCCTGCAGGAATAGTGACACAGGGTGACAATGCTGCAATACAACCTAGCTGTGGCATAGCCTTTGCATACTGCTATTGTGGTATTGCTCCAGATCATGCTCTGGGGAATATTTATGCTACCTGAATCCCTTGGCCCACAGTGATAGTGTAGTTCACTGTTGCTCTTGCACTTACACAGCACAGTGCTTGGATTATGCAGCACGTGCACGATGCTCTTGCACTCACACAGCACAGTGCTTGGATCATGCAGCACGTGCACAATCAAATGTGCATAGAAGAGGGTCGTGTCAAAGTCAGAAAACGGCTGAATAAGTGAGTTTTCAGACTTTGACATGGCCCTCTTCTAAGCACATTTGATTGTGCATGTGCTGCATGATTCAATGAATGGTCGATGGTGCGCAATAAAGGAATAAATGGTTGATGGTGCGCAATAAAGGAATGAATCATTGATAATGCACAGGAACGGAATAAATGGTTGATGGTGCACAGTAACGGAATAAATGGTTGATGGTGCACAGGAACGGAAAGAATGGTTGATGCTGCGCAGGAGCGGTATGAATGGTTGATGCTGCGCAGGAACAGAGTGAATGGTTGATGGTGCACAGGAACGGAATGAATGGTTGATGGTGCGCAGGAGCGGAATGAAAAGTTGATATTGTGCAGGAGCGGAATGAATGGTTGATGTTTGTGCAGGAGCGGAATGAGCTGAAGGCCAGGGCGCGTGATGAGGCAGCTGCTCAGGAAGCTCGCAAGAACAAGGTCACCATCACAGTGGACCTGCTTGGCCGCCAGGTCAGTCATGATGGGGGGAAAAAAGAAAAGTTGATCCTTTTTAGCGATCATAATGGGAGATTCCTAAGGCGGCAGCCCGAAGCTGATGAGCCATGATGCTGACACCAACCAAATTCATGGCTTAATAGATTGATGCTGCCTTGGCGATACCACACCCAGCTAGCCTGAAACGTTTTGAGTGTACATGCATCAGCTCATCTATCGAGTACTGTGAACTTCTGTGGTGTGCCATGCTGATGTCTGCAGTATGATGGCTTGACCGCGCAGATTGTCCTGTGAGAGTTGCATCAGGGCTTAGGTTACAGTGCAGTGCTCCTAGTAAAGTTCTTATCTGCTTCTGGAAAGCTTAAAGGTGAAAGCCTTTAAGTTCTTAATTTCTGATGTCACCGCAGGTACTGATGTCAGACTCACCAGAGGCGCGTCAGCTGGAAGCTAGCCAAAGTGCAACACCCAGCACAGCTGGCTCAGCTCAGCAGTCAGCTTCTGAGCTTCCCTCCACCTCAGCTTCATCAACAGCAGCAGCAGCACCTTCTGGTCCAACTCCTCAGTCTGGCTCACATGCATTACGCATTGCATTAAACCCCAACCTGTCAGGGCCCCCACCCATGTTTGTCAAGCAACCAATGCAACAGCTTGCAGACAACTCGGGAGCCAGTTCTAACACAGACAGAGGCCCTGAACAGCGCACAATTTCACGTTCTCATGATCATGCACGTGGGGCTGGGGTCAGTGGTAACATGCAGCAGCTACAAGGAGAGGGTCAGCATCATCCAGCTGATAAGGACGGTCCAAGGAGCAATGCCAGACAGGCAAAATTGTCAAGCAGGAAACAGACAAACAGGCCACCTAGATTGCAGCATGACAATCCTTTTCTGGCTTATGATGTTGTTGTTGCATGATTGGCTAGGTTACAGAAACCAATTTTGCTCAGATATCATCAGCTGTGTGTCCTAGCATTTGTTCCGGCATGCCGATGACATGCCAAAAGCATATACAACTTGCGTTCACTCAGGCAGTGTCCGCATGGGCTGCTTGCACGGTGCTAGCAGATGTGCCAACTTGAATTAGTGCATCTTATGTTTTACAATGACATGTGTATGCATGAAACCACACAGGTCGACTTGCTGCCCAAACTCGTCCTAGATTCAGGCTTGTCCAAAACTTTCGGTAAATGCCTAGGCAGCTCACATAGAGCTCTCCAGAGAGTTGCATGCCACAGCTGCTGCAGCAATAGTGACTGGTGAATCAGTGCCTACAGCCTGTTGCTAGAGACGTTTGAATCTCTTTGCTATCTAGAACAGATCTTTTCAATGAATCATGCTGAAAATGTGTGTACATGATGAGGCTCCAACATGATCTCCACGCAGCATGATGCTGAAGCCTTGTTTCGAAGCACAGGTATGAACTGTGAAATGACAGTGAATTCACAATAGCCAGCTGAACAAATCCTCCACTTGTGGGTGACATTTTATACTCATGGCACTTAGGTCTAGTCTAGTAGATCTAGAGCTCAACAAAATATGTAAGGCAATATAGTGGTGAACCACCACCGTACTGTTACCAAAAGACCAGCTGTCAGTAAAAGCATTTTATTGTGCAAACATCAGCTGCAGATGTCACTGCTGTGTAGCTTGTATCGTGGAAGTGAACAGGCTGCTGCAGTCTTGTGGAGGCCTTTCAGTCTGTTCTGGCCGCAAAATCAATACTTGTTCACAAACCGATAGGATCATCTGCCGCCCAGAACACGAGGCAAGACAGACCGAACCAGCTCTACATTGCCCCTGCATCAACAGTTAGTTGACATGCAGCGCCCAAGACTGCACAGCACAACTTGTCAAGCCATCACTTCATTCAGTCGAGCAGTCACAAATTCAAAGCTATTGGGCAGCAACTGCTCTGATTGCTCTGACTTTGTGACACAGTCTCCCATGACAATGACAACCATGGCATCATGCATCATAGAAACACCAGCACTCAGCAGGCTTGTCAGTGCCCTAGTGACGCAGCCACCATAAGAGAAATGACATCACCAACAGCCGCATAAATTGGGACTTACTGTATGGCTCCATACTGTATTGATTGGTAACCATCTCCAACAAGATCCCACTGCTTGCCAAAGGTATGCACCTGGGTAGTGGGTGTCTGACTGTTATCCCCCTTCACCAGTGGGTACCCCTCCTGCGTCTGCAATAATAATAATAATAATAATAACAATAATAATAATTTAAACGTGTACTTAGCCAGCAGGCATCAGGTACGGCGTCTGCAACAGACACAACAACACACCATGTTCATGCAGCACACATGGACAAATGATTTGCTTTGACTTGACAGCTTCGGCAACTCTCATGTCACTATATCAGCTGGGCGCGAGGGTTAATGACCGTAGCAAGGGCTGCCAGCATGACAGGTTGGTGAGTTGGGAGGCAGCGTTTCAGGACAATTTTGATTATATGGAAAACACAGTGTAGCTCAACCAAGTTCTGAGCAAAAAAAACCAGCACACCATTCAGATCATGCCGCTCAACAACATATCTAGCTCATGTGCATTGCCAGAATTAACTGTGTTCTTGCATTACAATAGGATGCAGGACTCTTTTGCACCGCATGTTGCTTCAAGGCAAGTTATCATCAGAAGATGTACTAGGCGCCAATACTTGAGAGGCAATCAGCAGACAATCGTGTCGCAAGTATGCTCCTAGCATCACAGACTTACCCATGCGATGATGCTGCCTTCCAAATTGTACACCTGAGGCACACCCTGGTCAACAAGCTGCTGGGCATACTTACCACTTCTTGCGCCTATAGTGCTGCAGCAGAAGAAGAGCAATTGCCAAGGTTGCCATTGTGCGCAACAGTTGCCAGCAGGCCAAAATGATAAAGCGCAGCTGCACCGCAGTGACTCACCAGCACGACGCCTCACCTTTTGCCGTAACAACAGCTGCCAGGATGCAGGTAAGGACGGAAAAAGCGATCCAAATGCACATGGTTTTGGATCGCCTTTTTCGTCCTTACCTGCATCCTGGCAGCTGTTGTTACGGCATAAGGTGAGGCGCAGCTGCAAGGCAAAAGTGTGCATTTGCATACACAACAACATACCAATATGTGACAATTTTATGGTTCGCATACTCCTTGTGATGACTGTCAAAGTCTTCCTTGCGCACAACATTTCCAGGCAGAACAGATACTTGTTGTTCGTCAGGACTACGCACATCCACCAAGACGACAGGATCTGAAGCCTGTAGCAAGTCTTGAAGCTGGTTGCAGGTAATAGCTTGCACCTGAAAGACAGCCGCTGTGTTGCAACTTAACACCGTGCATGAACAAGCACATATGTTTCTGGAAGTACGTACTGCGGGGAAGGCTTTCTGACTTTCCTCGTACATTCTACGCAGTGTTTCCTTTCGAGAGCTCAAAGTCTGATCATCCTGGGCAGCACCGGCACTGACTACTGGCGGTGGTGTACTTGAAGCCATGATCAGAAAGCTCCTGTTACGAGATCGTGGTGTACTCAACCGAGGCCTCACGGACAAGCCTCTGCCGGACGTTTGCAGCAACGAGGTTCGAACGGCATGAGTCATGGGCACTGCCAAAAAGGACTGTCGAATGACATTGCGGCCAGCGGTCTGATCAACGTCTTCGCCGTGTAGGCCCAGTTGCAGTCAGATAACGAAGCGCCCGTGCATACAAAGGTGGGGTTTTCTGCAACGACAATCCGGGCGATGACTCACTACAGGTCAAGAGCCAAATCAGGACCCACCTCTGACATAATCGAAGCCACAGCTGACACGCGCCGGTGTGTACTTGCCGGCACCTGCTTAAGACATACCCAGGGTCGAACTGCAGCTTCTTGCTGTCAGTTTCGTATCTAAGAAGCATCTCTAGACTACTATGTCGGGCTACCCTCCTCAAGGTGCGCTGTGTGCTCGAAGCATATTGCTGGTTTTGTTGCTCTTTGTGTTAATCGTGCTGTTCTGACGGAACTCCTGACTTTGCAGGCTACCCTCAGCAGCAGTACCCTGCACAGGGTGTTCCTCAACAAGGTTTTGTTCAACAGCAGCAATACCCTCCTCAGCAGAACTATGGACCTCAGCCTATGTATCAACAAGGAGTCGCACCAGCAAGAACAAACAATGACGCTACCTGTCTGACTGCTTGGTGAGCCTGTCTCATAAATTGCTTTCGATTGGTTCGTGACCCTTTAGCTTGTGTTTGCGTCTTTGGCAGACATCAGTCCAGAATCCCTGTGACTCAGTCTGGCAAGAGTTGCTTTTGTCCAGATCACAGTGCAAATCTGCTGGATCATTGCCTGGCTAGACACAGACTGTTGTGTGTTATGCAGCCTGGCAGCACTGTGCTGCTGCTGTGCCATGGACGCCATCTTCTGAGGATGTCGCTCGCTGCTACGGAGTCTGAAGTTTGAGCAATTCTGCAGTGATGATTAGCTTGAATGCCTTTGCGCCATGAAGCGAAGTTGTGTAGGCAGAAGTTGAATCACTGCTGTACTGATAGTTGACAATCATGTGACCTGACGTGACGGTAACAGCCAAAAACTGACAATTCAATGACTTCAACCCTGCAGTGGGATTCAGTACTCCTGTAAAGCTGCGGGTATGAATGCAAATCATACATTGGAACTTTTTTGTTGTGTTAATGTAGACAGTGCCAGCCAGTTGGGTCCTTGTTGAAGGGTACCTATGGCTCATGAATTATGCCAACCGCAGGGCCTTATATTATGTAACAGTGCGATATCTTACAAGCTATTGGCTTGGTGCTGAAGGGCACGCAAGACCAGAGCTACACTCGTTGACTGAAAAGTGCCCTTTCTGCTCAGATCCTACAAGCATGTCTGTCCCGGCAAGATCCTAATCAGGAATGACGCCGTAGCTAGTCATTACCTAAGCACCCTGCTTTCAACTTGCCTTCACAACTGCTCACTGTGTTTTGAGGAGACAACCTGATATGAGCACTGCATATTTTGACAAAGTTTACGTGATCTGCTGTGCCTGGAGCATGCTTGATGTGTGCACACAAGTAGCCTTCAGCAGGTCAGAAGCATGACAAGCTGCTGACTAACAGCCATACAGCAGGTCAAAAGCATGTTTACACGACAAGCTGCGAACTAACAGCCATACACAACGAAGAGGTCAAGTTTTCCACATCCTGTGACATCTTATACCAGGTCTTGCATGTCTATCGGGCAGTCTGCAGACAGTGTTGCTTTGAGTAGCAATTGCACCAATAGCCACTGCTGCGTGTGATATTGGAAGATCTGTAAAAGCAGTTTATCCTGAAGTTCATGGTCCTTGTGCATAGATTCTGTCAGCAGCTGAGGGGCGGCAGTATAGAAACGCCATCAGACTGCATCATGCAACCTCAGGGTTCCTTGCAGCAAAGCCATAGATACTCAGATGAGTTGAGGAACACCACTGACCCTCACTTGATCAAGCACTGCCTTGCTTGCCAGAATGTGCATGTTTCATTCCTGGTCCACAGTTGCAGCATCACCAGCCTGTTCCTAGGAGATAAGGCCTTATCTCAATGCCCTGAATTCTGATATAACGTCATGTTGTACTGCTTAAAGCTTCACTTACTGGACACGGTACACAAAGAGTTGCCCAAATGCCGTCCACAACAACAGGTGCTGCTATTGTGTAAGCTCACAGACGCGACGCTGTCATATCACTGGAGTAATCAGGAGCTGAGAGCTACCTTACTAACTGCTTGTAAGTACTGACTATCAACGATGAAACTACATGTCACACTGAACTTCATTCAATTTCTCCATGGCTGAGAATGTATATTGCTGTTAGCCCGCAAGTCATCATTGTGTATAGCTTCAGACAGAGACTTGAACTCCTCAACTGTAGCTTTCCAAGCTGTGTCTGTCAGCTTCTGCTGCCGTTCCTGTTTCTGATCTGGCGCAATGCCAGATAGTAGCGCATCAACATCCAGCTCTTCAGCCAAAGAAATGCCTGCAATGCACCCAGACCATGTTTGCCAAGCTGCATCAACAACTACAGACCGACTGCAACTACGAAGTGACAAATCCTGCAGCTTCAAGTCAGACTCTGCAGCATCCTGATTCCTCCAGCCTTGCACTCACTCCTGGCCACACTAAGCATGCTCTTTGTTGAATTCATCATTGATCTGAAGCTGATATGTGCCACTTTTACAACAGTTTTGCTTGGCTAGACGGGGTGGTTTTGATCCTCCACCCGGTGACACACACACGACAGACAGCAGGTTAGATGGTGACCAACCTGTGCCAGCATAGCCGGTGAGCCTGCGCTCCCCCAGGTTCTTCTCTAGGCTGGCAGGGGGGGGCATGACCTCCCAGGAGTACATGGCCATGGGCCACAAGTGCCCTGCCTTCTTTGACTTGGCCATCATGGTTCGCATCAGCTCCACTGCACCTGTACCACACACAGCATACATGTCAGCACTGGTCTATGGACAAGTGGTGCAAGCAGGTCATGGAAAGGTGCCAAGAGTGAATGGCTATGGTCAGAAATGAGCAGTCTTCTTTGATTAGGCCATCAGCTCTACTGCACATGCCAAAGGTGGGGAGTGATCTGTCCTCATGAGTTGGGACAGAAATGATGATTGGGCTGTTGCCAGAGTGAAATTTGACATACCACACCAGTTTGCACGCTATGAGCTGTGTTCAATGTTGTGAGTGAGGATTGTGTCTGACCCATCACACTGCGTGCAGCCTTGCAAACAATTCCAGTGTTCATACGCTGCAGCTCTATTGACGAGCTCTGCACCTAACGTGACAGAAGGATGAACCCTTGCACATCATTCACGCATGGACCAATCATGGACCAATGTAGTCACTCAGGACAGGACACATTTGCATGCACAACAGTGACATTGCATGTAGCTGATAGTATGATCCTCAATGTTGCATAAGCTTGACAGGGAGCGGTGATTGCAGTTGAACAAGCTTCACCTGGGTCATATTGCTGTGGTAGCCAGTCCCCAGATTCAGTGTCAGGCCTGTCTCTGCCCCCACTGGGAGCAATCCACACCAGCTTCCCTCCCTTGCTCATTTCCTTCACCATTGCCCCTAGAGTCCGCCTATTAGTAGCCTGTGTTGGACATGAATGTGGGATTGATTGGCAGGTCATGGCTTACTTTTGGGTTGCAAACATGATGTACAGAGCCTGAGCCTGGAATTGTCTTTCTTATGACTGTGCTTTGTATTCCCTGCAGTCCAGATGCAGACATGAAATGTGTACAGCATATTTCAGAGTGAGCATCAGATCCTGACAAGCATGCATGCTCATGCAATGGATAGGAAGTGAGTAATTCATGGCTGCATAGGCTCCACACTGTGATCAAAATGGATTGTCAATGCAAAAGGTTGGAACAAGTGGCTTCGCATACCATTTTCTCTGACTTGAGCTCTGGGATGTCATCCATGCGTTTGCGAGAATGCACACAAAACAGATTCCGCCCCATGGAGAATGGTTTACAAAGAGGGTCTGCCACCACTCTGTCACCTACAATATCATAGGGTTGCAATACAGCCTCACTGAAGCACAAATGGGAACAATGTAAAAGCAAACAACCTGCACAGAGGCCATGACAAAGACAGGGAGACCAGTCAAGCAGGGCAAGGTTTGTAGACACTTCATGGCAAAACCAAACGAGCAACTTTTTTGAAGACACAAGGCCTCACATTGCATTTTACAAGGTCTAGTGCACAACCCATGCGTGTAGCGTGATGCTAGAAATGCATGTTCAACAACAAATTGTGCGGAGTGATTGTCATACAAATGTCAGGGTCTGCATCACCTGCTACATATATGATCTCAGTGGCCAGACGAGGCAGCTTCTTCTCTAGCAGAAGGGCCCAGACTCCAGGATCTGCTTCTGTCTGATGATTTGCAAGAAGGACAACATTGTCGCCAGCATCAAGCTGTTCTTGTATCTTTTCAAAGCGTTCCAAGTGACCAACCACTGACTTATTGAAGTTGATCAGTGTTCTGACGTAGTTCTGACCAAATTTGTAGTAGTCATAGGGCTCCAGCAGTCTGGTATGGTATGAAGGAAAGGTGTAGGGATCTAGAAACTGGTTAAAAGTCCTGTCAGCAATGCTGCCCATGACCCTGGCAACAAGCTCTGGGCTGGCATCTGGAGCATCGCTACCTAGAACTGTCTGTTTGTAATTGTTATAAAAGTCCTCGAATGCGGCGTATAAGGGCTTGGGGAGCTTGCCAGAGTCGACCCCTTTCTGCAGTGCCCCGAAGAACTCCTCTTCTGACCTCACAGCTGCAAAAGGGGTGAGGCCAGAAGGCCGTGCTTCAGTAGCTGCTTCTGCAGTGGCTTTGGTATGGATTGCAGTGGATCTGTTTTGTTTCCGACATGCTTGCGACTTGACTTTGCGAGTACGGACTTGAGGTTGCTCACACAACCGGCTCAAGGGCTTTCTAGTATGAAGCTGCTTGCGACCGCAGAGCACCGAGTGCTGCGGGGTGCCCAGCTGCATGTCGAAAGAGCGGCTGTAATGCAGGCCTGCACCTTGCGAAGTATTGAAGCAGCACTTTAAGTCGATTAAGCAGCCAATTGCCTCTCGAATTGGTGACTTGAGTAAAGCGAATTGGCTCAGCATGCTGCGCAACTGGATCGGTCTGGCAACAACATCAACAGCACGGTACGTATACCAATGAACAGGTCCATCCCTGAAAACCATCTTGTGAGTGCAGTCACCAGTCAAAGTTTATACCTACGTTCGGCCAGCTGAAGCTACCCCGTCGAAAGCATGCACCAGCAGGTGGCCCTCATAGCGTCCAGCGTTGATGGTGGCAATGTCACCACATGGTAACAGTGCAAAAACCGGACTCTAAGTACGCTTTTTGCACCTTCTCTACATAAGTTGTGGTCGCAACGCACAGGGATGTCAGCACAGGAACCTTACTTGCGACCTACAAGACAAACGTCTCGCCAAGGAATGGTTTCTGCCGCTTGGGTCGAGACTATCTGATTGGTTCACAGCTGGGTAAAGGCTCTTTGCACTTTTGGAGCTGGCACAAGGCAAGTACAGGCACTTGCCGCCTGTGGCTGGTTACCTTTCACTTGTCCTGCTAGCTCTATGCTGCTCAAGCTCGCATCAGTATTGAATAACCTTCTGGCCATCAAAAGAAAGCTCCTGCTCCCAGTTATGAGCATGTCACAGGCCTGTGCATACAAGCAAGCCAGCTGTTCACCTGCAGGATCATGTGCTACAGCGAGCCTTCACTGTAGAGCCCATGCAGGCCATAGCAGCAACAGCAGATGGCATGTACGTTGCTGGTGGTGGAGCATCTGGCACAATCTACATTTGGGCCACAGGCAGCGGGCAATTGCTGCGAAGTTGGCCTGCTCACTATAAGGTATTTCATGATGGCAAACCTTACATCACTATGGCCATGAGCCACGGCATCAACATGTGTTGTTGAACTGGCTGGTATTGGTTTGACATGCATGCATATGTTGGTCTCTACATCAGGCTGTGTGTGTCTAACCTCAACTGCCTTTTGTCATGTCTCCTATCAGTATACGAGTTGCGCATGATCTCAAAACATGCAGCAGTATGTTGGGGCCACCATCTTGACACTCAGGGTTGGCAGGCAACGAGTCACTTGAGGTACTTGCTGGCATAGAACTGCTGTGCGCTTATGCAGGCAGTCACATCTCTTGAGTTCACGCAACATAGTGGAGGCCTGCTTCTGAGTGGAGGTGAAGATACAGTTGTCAGTACTTGGCTGCTGATGGATGTGTTGGACGCCAGCCTCAGTCAGCAAGCTATGCAACAGCAGCCCCCGACCCCATTGTACTCCTGGTAAGTAATCATCAAAGCGCTTTCATGCAGGTGCACTGGTGCTGACGTGTCACCACCAGTTTCCTTCTGTTTTGCATGCTATGTTTGCCCTACAGAAACTACAGCAAGAGCCTCATGTGCCTGCGTTCATTGGTCTGTAACAGCCTGTGAGACCAACACCGTACCTTACAGGTGTTGTATCTTTGTGAGGCTTGTTTTGGCGCTAGTCTAAGGTAGCTCCCAGTGTTTAGGCATGCTTGGCGGCTGGCAGAAGGTGTGCATAAACCTACTAATATGTGTAGAATGACAGCTGCATTTGGCTACTATGGACTGCGTTCACAGCCTAGTGTGAGTTCACAAGTACAGTGATTAAAAGTGTAATGCAAGCGAGGCAAGCACGAGTGAGCGTGTGCAGGTCAGAGCACACACTCCCAGTGACCAGCATCCATGTTGGAGCAGGCCAAGCTAATGCCATTGCTGTCACTGCCTCACTAGACAGGAGCTGCAAGATTTGGAGCCTGGCTCAAGGTACCAAACATCTAAAACATTTCCACAATGTAGAAGCGTGTTTTGTCTGTCCCCAGACGTTTCTGAGTTTAGATTTTCCAGTGTAGGGATTACGTTTTTGAACTGAAATTGGCGTTTCAGGGTTGAAAAGAGCATGCAGTCAGTTGTGGGCCCATGCTCCATGGGCAGCAGAGTTCAAGTGGAACATCAGAAAAACAACATGCAGTCACAGAAGAAGGCATCTTGTCATATTCACCCACCTCCAGCAAGACAGCAAGCAATTATGCATGAGACAATGTTACACCAGGCTGCGTGCAGGCTTTGACAGAGCCTGGCACAAGAGTGCATAGTCCCATATAATGCAATCCTCAGTGTGCATTGCGCTTTGCTCCATGATGATAGTTTGGTCCAAAATACTGTACTGCTTGCGTGTCAAAACGTACTTTTACATGCATTCTTGCAGCAATTTCCTTCAAATCATCAGGTTGACAGTGTTGAGTGCACTCCGCTTTGCTTACAGGAATACTATTGCGTAGCCTGACGTTTCCAGCTTCCATACACAGCATACGCACAGATCCCGGGGACCATGCTTTGTATGCTGGGGCTGGAGATGGTCGTATTTTTGAAACCTCACTGGTCGGGGAGGTTACAGGTGGTGAAGGCACTGGTGAGAGGGCTGAGGCTGGTTACTACACCCTGGAAGGAAACACAAGTGCAGTCACCTGCTTAGCAACCACCACAGATGCAAGCCAGTTAGTGTCAGGTGAGTCGTGTGCCCACTGACTCACGCCATGCCGTTTACCAGTATACCCTTCCTGTCCTGATTAAATTTATACCACAGCACGTATACAGTAGCCTAGTTTGAACTGGCCCAGGCCAGCATAGCCCCAAAGCTGCTCATCAAACAGATCGATGCTACATCAGTCAGTCATATTCAAATACTGTGCATGCTAGCTGCGCTGAACAAATTGTTGCATGCAAGCAAGGCTCACATCATCTGTCACACAAGGAGGCCTCATAGTGAAGTCTGGAGACGCAAAAGTATATGTTGCCTCTTGGATGTGTGGCCTGAAAGAGGCACATTTCATATGCCTTGACTTCATGCCAAAAACTGTGATCTGCAAATGAAGAACGCGTCAACCACAGACCATACAGATGACTCTACATGCATCATGACTGCATGTCTGCACAGCCAACGCTGCTGTGAACTGTCTGTCTGGCATGCACTGTTCTACTGCTGTTCATGGCACGTACTCTCACTCAATCATCTCCTGTCACACAGGCTGTGAAGACGGCACTGTAACAGTCTGGGATATGCGCACAAGGCAACCTATCAGGACCCTTCAGAAGGCAGGCAAGGGCCCAGTCACAGCTGTGCTGGTCATGGACCGGCCTGCCTTTCTAGCTGCTGGGCAAGGGGGCAGAGGGGAGAAGCCCAACAGCTCTGCCCATAACAGCAGCAAGAAAGGGCCCCAGAGGCCGCAGCCCCTGGCACCCTTTAGCAAGTACTACGGGGCAGCAGGGGGGGTGAAACCTTGGGAAGGGGTACCTGTCGTGATTGATGGATCAACGCCGTACAGGTACAGCGTGTTTGTGCTTATGTTTTAAATTATATTTCATATATAGTGTATTGCTGTGCCAGTCTTTTTGCTTTTACGTGTACCAGGGCAGGATGCTGCTGGTATTTTTTGTGTCGCAAATACAATTGTGAGGTTGCCAAGTGCAGGGGGGCTGTGAGCACGTCTGGAATGGCAGTCATGATGAACTCATCACAGCAGGACAGAGACCTACCTGCAGCACTGGACATGTCAGCAACTGGATCAAATGAACCTGTGGGGCTTCAAGCTGAAAATGAGAAGCTGCGCAAGCAGCTGCAGCAAGCTCAGCATGCTAGTGAGCGGTGGCAGCATCTACACTCAGAACTGCATTCTGCTTGTGTCAACAAGTTGCTGAAGACATCAGGTTGAGCAGGCTGTTATGACGATTTTTACAAATGAATCCTGACCACATGCCGTGATGCTTGAATGAACCAGCCAAGCTTTTGTAATAACTACTAGGTCAGCTTGCTTTGAACACTTTTCTGCTGTCAGCCTCAACACAGATAATGTGCCTTCACAACTAAAGCGTGCTACAATAAGAGGCAGCTTGAAACTGTGCTCAATGTGATGACTGACTCACGGCTGTTGTGATGCATATGATTGTTCCAACTTGTCCTGTACAAGTCTAGCTGTTACACCATAGAATCAAAAAAAAAGTGATGTTAAGAGTCTTGACGGGTTCATTCAGCAAGCAAGTAGTGTCTTTCCTCTAAAGTTCAACAAGATTGCTAGAAGTCAAAGTTGCAACCTGCTTATAACCAAGCCAGACGCAAAAACACAAAGGGGGCCTTGGGAAAAGCAAGGTGCTGTGCGTCACTGTACACCTTTGCATTAGTCACAACATGCAGAGTGCCAAGCCCAAAGCCTTGCAACCAGCTTGTGAATGGTGACATGGTACTGCACAATCCACGAATGAAAGTATTCTCTTGAGCTAAATCAGTCACAGAACAAAGCTTGCTAAAAGTTCACGAAAACCACAACAGCACTGCTAGATGCCTTGCAAATCACTCATACACCGCCAGATGTTGTGCCAGCTGCTGATGGCTGTGGTCCAGAGTTGATTGATGCTGGTGTTGCATCAGTCAATTCACAGCTGAGCGAGTTGATCAGTACCTGCAGTCAATCACTTAATTTGAGGCAGCAACAAAAGTGTGCAACCTTGCGCTGGAGAAAAGCAATATAGTAGGCTTGTGCAGCCTGGCCAAAGCATGATTTGTGAAGGTGCTGGGGAGTTGAGTGGTGTTGGAGAGGTGCTAGAGTTGGTGGTAGTGATGTTGGGACCTGATTGGCTATGCAAAGCTTGTCACAATCATCTACATGCTGCAGGCTTGCCAGCAACTCTTGCCAGTCAACAAGCCTTAATTTGCAAGTGCAAATTGCCAAGAGTAGCAGAACGATGTGTGTCGTGCAACTACATGCCATGTGTTTGCAGCTTGGGCACAGTGCTGTACTAAAGAATGCTCAGTATGATGGTGCCTCCAGAACCATTTTCGTGGACTCACCTGAGCTGGAGCAAGGTCTATACTGCTTCCCTGCAGCAGCATACTGACTGTGATGTTGTTGGAGGCGCTAGGCCACAGGATGTTCCAGTAGTCCGGCACACTGGCAGCAATGACTCCCGCCTTGGCAGTGCTGTCAGTCAAGTTCAGCCCAAAGCTCTGAGTCACGCCAGTGTACGCCCTGTTGTTCACAGTAACGGTGTACGGTACTGCAATGGGCGCGTTGACTGCCAGGTTGGTGAGTGTGAGCTGGAGGGATGACAGGTAGTTGGCATCCCCATCTGTGGTGTTGGCGCCCTGCCCGGCTTCTGTGAGTGAGTAGCTGACTGCACATGTGCTGCCATTCACTGTCGTTCCATTGATGTCCACTGTGACTGGCACCTGCATGCATGAGACACACATGCTCACATGACACACAAGCAACTCGGCAAAATACAGATGGTGAATTGATGTTACTAGCCATGCAGTTGAAGCTCGCTGCACAATGGCAGCAGGCACGCATAACATGCGCCACATCATGAGTTTGAGCACCCAACATTGCAGCAGCAAGAACTTGACCCCCAGCTTGAGGCTGCCACATGATGCCAGCTGCTGAACAAAAGGAACACGACTAATTGCTACTGGAGCGTACCGTCCTGTGGGCTGTTGGCAGTGTGTACCAGGGGTACAGGCCAACAGTGCCCAGGTAGTCCACCTTGTTCCAGTCCACTGTGACGTAGTCAGCAGTCAGGATGCCCTCTGTACCAGTGGCCACAGCAGCTGGCGTCCACTTGTTCCAGATAAAACTGCCAATGGCTGCATGCAATCCATCATTACCTGCGCCAAATAAGCTAGATCACATCACAAGACATGGCCAACAGCTCCTGTGCAAACTGGTAGGATACTTGGTTTCTCAACAAATTGATGCCAAAAGGCATAGTCTTTTCTTTTCTTGGCCAACAGCTGCAACATCTCTAGATGCACATGCGTGTGGAGCAGTTGCTGTGTACAGCCTGTAATGTGCCACACACTAGGCAAGGCAGGCCAAAGTCTTTGCAGGCCTAATGCCACAAAGTACAAATGCTGCATGCATGTGTAGATGAGCCCTGCTGTGCATGTGACAGCAGATCCATGTGCATGCGCCCATGCCAGTCAACCTTGCAACAGAGCAAGACTGTGTGTGCTACAGAATGCAGTAACTAACTTGCCTCTACTTACTGGCTGTTTGACATACAGGCCCAGTTGAAGGCTGGCAGCTTACCCAAACCATTCAATGTCATGTAGTTAGCTAGGCTCTCCATCATGAGCTGATCGTCTAGGGAGGTCAGGGGTGAGCCGATCTCCAGCACGAGCGGGAAGTTCTTGCACACCCCGCCCGTGGCGCAGTAGCCAGCGTCATTCATGTAGCCAAAGGCCTCACTGAGGATGGCGTACAGGGGGGTCTCGTAGAAGCCTGTTGTGATGCCTGTCTGGGAGGGAGGCTCAACAATGGGAGCCAGGATGACCTGCAGTCGACAGCAAAACCACGGAACTTAATTTGAGGAGACGCATTCAGTATGTGATTGCACTGCTGCGGGTAATGCACGGGCATGTAGCAGGTAACCATTTGCAAATCATGTGCAGCTCGCAAAGAAGCCATGATTGGATGGTGTTGCAATATCAAGCATGCATATCAGGGTACTGAGCTGCCTGAAAGTCATGGAGTCTTGTGGTTCTCCAGGGATGTGAACAAGGAAGGTTACCTGAGTGGAGTAGCTCTTGGACAGCAAAGTCCTGAAGAAGGCGTTGGGGTTGCTGGAGTAGGACTCTGAAATGATGGTCTGGCTGGTCACAAAGCCCTGACCCCCATTGGTAGTAAGGGTGCTCTGGTCAGCCCCCTTGATCATGAAGAGAGCATCTGGGTTGATGGGGTTGGTTGCCTCCATTGCTGCCAGATACAAGTCACCTGCAATACCACAGAGCTAAGCAAACAAGCTAAGCAGTCATTGGTGTAGCATGTCTGCAGGATGAGTCTGGGCAGCCCGGTATGATACTTGGCCTCCCATTAAATTGACGCCGAAAGGCGTAGTCTTTTCTTTTCTTTTTCTTTTTCTCTGCAGGATGAGGACAATAACAAGTATGTGGGCATCAGCTATGTTGCCTCAAGCTGTGGGCTGCCGATGTGGCAGATTCAGAACCACGCCAAATCAGTGAAGGTCAAGAGCATTGCAACATTGCCAAAAACCAACATTGTATGGCAAATTTGAGGAGCCTTTGCAAAAGCGTTTTGATCAGCATGTCTGTTTTAGCTGCTCTTATCCATGCAGTCCACACTTGCTTGCACAGCATTGCAGCATCAGGCTGCAGCACATGGTGCAAGCCATTGGATAGCATGGGGGCAGACCTGATCCAGGTAGACCATTGTTGGCTTCCCACTTCAAGCCTGCCTTGTCTGGGTAGTCGATGAAGTCCAGAATGAGGTGAGACTTGGAAGCTGGGTAGGCAGAGACAGCTGTCACCAAGGTTGCCCAAGACTGGATCCACCTGACAACACAAGAGAATGTCACAAGACTTTGGTGTATGCGGCATGGCATGGCACCATCACACACAGCAGCCTCAAGCTCTGTTCACACTGAAAATGTATGCATGAAAGTATGTCACAGACAAGCAGTGTGGTTGAGCTGCAAGACTGATGCCAACCATGATGCAATGTGTCTAGACAGCTGCAGGTGGCAATTCTGATGGAAATATGTTGAGAGCCTGGGCAGCTGTTGCATGCAAGACGAGGCCAGACTCACATGGATGGGCTCACTGCAACAGTGTTGTCCGCTGTCACATTGTTGCTGAGCACGACATAAAGGTTGTTAGTGGCCAGGAAGTCCACTACATACAGGAGGCGGTCCAGCACGCTGTCATTTGGCAGGTAGCTGTTGCAAGTGCCAGAGATCACAGTAGCTGCAGAGGCGTTCAGTGCCGGAATGCTCCGCCCAGGGGGACTGGTGACATTCGGATTGGTGACACTGCTCTTCAACTGAGCTGTTGTTGGCAGTGTGCAGTTAATGATGAAGTCCAGAGGCTGCAGCCCGGACAGATCGTTGAAACTGAAAGGGATCTTGACCATGTTGAAGCCCAGCGACAGGATGCGCTGCACCTGAGTCTGGAAATCTTGGCTGAAGCTGCTGGCGCTGTCAAGCAAGCCATCAAACATGGTGTTGCCATCGTCAAAGCCGGGCCAGGTTACACCGATCAGATCAACAGCAAGGCCTGAGACTCCTATGACGCTGGCGTTCACAGTCGTCAAGCCAGCCGTAGCTGACGACTCAGCTGCGATAGCTGCATGGGCACAAGTAATGCTCGACACTGAGCGCGGACGTAAGCAGTTGACGATACAAGGACATGGAAATGCTACGATTTTGCAGCTTGCAAATGACAAGAATTTATGTGCAACACTAGGCACAGCAAGCAAAACAGTTGCACCAAACTCATCAAGAGCCACGGCCCACCTGTACTGTTTGTGCCAGATGACGAGGTGTTGGTGGCAGTTGAGAAGCCATCACCGCTGGTTGGAGGGCTTGGCTCTGTGTAGCTCTCAATGGCAGCGCTGCATCACATTGAGTAGCATCATAACATGCACAACAAGGCTGACATGCCAGCAATGGTGACAGACAACATGTGCATGACCTGCAGCACCACAAATGCAAGTACTGCCAGATGCATTCTCAAACGATACAGGTGGCAAAAGTTCCACAGGCAAAGCCAACAACACTGCAGCAGCCTGCAAAAGCAGCTATTGTCAGCCAGACACTGCAGTACCACTCACCTGCTAGAAGATGAGGTTGAGCTGGGGTTGAACTCGTTGGCATACCAGGGTGCCAGGCCAACACTGGCCAGCCAGTCTACCTTGTTCCAGTTCACTGTCAGCCAGTCATCTTGCACCAAGCCCTTGGTGTCCCCAGAGTTGGCATTCCACGCCCACCAGAACACATTGCTGATGGCGTTGTGCAGCCCATCAGCACCATCACCTGCACCACAGCTTCTGCCACTTCAGCACACGCTCAATTGCTTGGTTGACTGCCCATCAACTGTGGCGCTGTTGTGAGTATTTGCAAGCAAATGTGCAGCACTGTATAATAAGAGCACGCAAGCAGCGCCAAGTCATGCTGTATGTCTGACATTCCAACATCAGGGCGTCCTGCACACAAGCTGTCTTGCTGATCTCTAGATTGATTTTGGACAACAAAGCTCACAGCCACAGACAAAACTTCAATTTTAAAGCCATCAAAAAGCGCAATACCTATGTAATGCGTTGTGGCCTTGATCAGCAGCAGTAACCTAACAGGGGGCAGTGTGAAAGTACTCACCAGTGTTACTGAGGTAACTAGCAAAGTCAGCCATAGCTGGGGTATCCAAGGCATTGGTGAATGCAGTGCCAGTCTCGCCAATGCAAATAGCAAACTGATGGCAGGTGCCATCTGCCAGGCAGTAGCCAGCCTTGTTCAGAGTGCCAAAGGACAAGCTGAGGCGGTTGAACAAGCCGGTTCCTTCATAGTTGGAGGTGGCCTTGCTGATGGATGGAGGGTAGATGTGAGGAGCAACCACAACCTGCAGCAATCACAGGCAAAACTCAGGCAAATGTTGGGGTTACAATCAGCAGCAACAGCAGCAAATTGCAGAGCAAGGCATTCAAGAGACAATAGGCAATTGTAACACATCATGCTTTACCCATGCTGTATTTACACCTTGCAAGTTGCTAGGTCGGCACATTGGTAGACAGAACAGGATGCATGAACAGTAGTAAGACACAGCAGGCAATGAAGAAGAGGCAGATGCATACCTGAGCAAGATATGCCTTGCCCATGAGGGTGGTGAAGAAGGGGTTGGGGTCACTGATGCCATAGGAAGAGATGGTAGATGCATCAGTACAGAGGCCATCCCCCCAGTTGTCAGCTAGGCCGCTCTGACCAGTCCCCTCAATGAAGAACAGCACATTGGGGTTGACTGCATAAATGGCATCCATGGCTGCCAGGTACAGGTCACCCGCACCTACACCATGCGTAGCCTTGCAACTTTGAACACTCTGCTCGAGCCAATTGCACAGCAAATGAAAGTGACAAGCATGCACAGGCATGTTTAAGAAGCCAGAGCTGCCTGACATTGAAGTGAAAGACAGCTCAAACAACATACCAAAGATATCATACATGTGCAAGTTCAAAACAGACAAGAGCAAGAGGTTTGGGTGCTGTCAATAGCAAGCAGTGAACAACATCGAAGAGACAATGGCTTACCCGGCTTGCCATTGGCTGCTGACCACTCCAAGCTGTTGCAATCAGGCTCATTCAGGATGTCAACCATGATCCTGAGAGAGGCAGTTGCGTCCTGACTGATAGTTGAGATCAGGCTAGGCCACCACGTCAGCCACTGCTGGTAGTCATCCAGCACTGTGGTGTCCAGGTTGAACTGGTTGTCCAGCAGAATGTAGAAGTCATTGGCTGCCAAGTAGCTGACAACCCAGGCAAAGCGATCCAGAGTAGTGTCTGAAGGCACGTAGTCATTGCAGACGCCAGGAGTCTGGGCAGGAGGAGAGGCTTGAGTAGGGACCGGTTGATCGGCAGGGATGTCAGTCTTGTCAGGATATGTCACTGAGCTGAGGATCGCTTCAGTGGTGGATGCACTGCAGGTCTGAGTCTGGGACTTAGGCGCTGCATTGTACAGGCTCTGGAAACTGAAGGGAAGCCGGACAGCATTGAAGCCTAGCAGCTGGATGCGGTACACTACAGTGGCAAAGTCGAGAGTAAGCTGGTCAGAGCCTTCCCATAGTCCATCCACCATGGTGTTGCCGTCATCAAAGCCAAAGTAGTTGATGCCCATCAGCGTTAGTACATTGCCATCCAAACCAATGATGTTGCCACCGCTGGTGGTAAGAGACCCAGACCCAGACTCAATGGCACCGCCTGCTGGTGCTGCTCCTGGAGTTTGCGTGATGTTCAAGTTGCAAGTTTTGCCTGCTATGGAGACAGCAGTTGGTGCCACGTTACTGGCATTGCTGGTTGTCTGGATAATCAAGCCCAGGTTGACTGTGTTTGCGCCGAGAGGAAGCAACGTCTCCCAGTATAGACTGGCAGTACCGTTGATGATGCCAGTGCTGGTCCCTGTGCTGTCAAAGTTAAGTGCTTGGACTACCTCTGAGTAGCCTACACCTTCTACTGAGATGTCATAGGGGACAGCAATGGTGCCGGTGCCGTTGTTGGATAACAGCAAGCTGATGGACGCAGCATACTGGTTGTCTCCTGTTGATAAAGCCCAGTGGCTGCTGACTTGTGCTGTCACTGAACAGTCATTGACAGCAAGAGCAGCTGCTGTTGCAGATCCAAGAAGGCTTAGTGCCAGTGCTAAGCAAGCAGGCGTGAGCAGGCAGCTGCCTAGGGCTCGCATGCTGGCAAACCTGCATCCATGATCGGATATCAGCGAGAGACATAAGAATGTCCCCTGGCTCGCAGCAGCTTCGCAGTACCAGGGATCGGTGCCTCTATGACGGACACGTCGTGCACGTACCTATCGCCGATCAGATGCTGCTAATATACCGGTCAAGTAGCTCTTCAGGTGCCGATGTGGCTACTTCTAGAATGAAAGGTACAGTATATGCTTCAGCGCAGCAACTGGGACACCTTTCGCCCTGCATGTCCGGAACAGCTGAGACAGAAGATCACGCGTACAAATTTGAACAGTCTGCCCCGTCAAGAGAATTTGAGACTGCTTGTTTCGTCAAAGCTCCGCTGTACCTGAACACGCCAAGCAGAAGCCTCAGTAGGCTTTGGTCGAAGCAACTCAAACACGCATGCACCACGTCGTTGGCAGTTCCGCAGGCTAAGTGCGACACACAACAATACAGCAAGCTCAACGACGCTACGAGCTGCCGGTGATTCTGGTAAGTGCAGGTATCGGAGACTTGATTTCCTGCTGAAGCTGTTGGCTTGAAAAAGTCAAAACCAAGTCAAACTGATCTGCCGAGCAAGCGTCAGAAGCTAAGGCGTCTGACGTAAGATCCTTAGGGTTTTCAAAGGGCATTTCACAGCTGGCAGCATTTCAGGTCAGGTCTTTAGCTCTTGCAAAAGTGCTGCGCAATTGCATGCCGCTGCAACCGGCGTGTAGGTGATGGCAATTGCAAATCCAGAACACAGTATACGATACATCCACCAGTTCCCGGAATTGAGTTCCGTGTGCATGAAACAAGCGCAAATTCAAATTGCAGATGACAAGCTTGTTTCAACGAATTGCAAGTTTATTGGCAACATGCACGTACGTCTTGGCAAGGACCATGCCTGGAACTGCCTACTGGTTAACCGTTGCGCTAAAACATAGTCAGATGTTGTGTGTCATTGATGACCCAATGAATTTCACTTTAAAAGATTTGAGTGTGCCATCTGCCACAAACAGCAATACATCAAAAGTCGTTCCAGATAGAGTTGAAATCTTCTCTGACTTCATCACTGACACCAGAATCCCTTGAGGTGCTGTTGCCTTCCCTGTCTGACCTTTGTCTTGTGTTAGCTTGAGCAAAGTCACGATTGTTGCCCCCAGGCCTGCTACGCTCGTGCCGCCTTCCAGCCGGCTGTTGCCGTGGTGCTGCTCTAGATGCTTTAGGGTTTGCCCTAGGCTGACTCCTTTGAGGTTGGACTCTGGCCTGCTTGTCTATGGCATCTTGGCTCATGTCAGCAAAGTCAAACCCGTCAGTGGCCCAGGAGTCACGACCAGAAGAAGAAGCAGCACCTGCAGGCTGCTGTGGTGGCTTGGGAAATGCTCGATTCTGCCTGGCACCAGACTGACTTTGATCTGCAAAGGCACCTGTCTGGTGCTGTCCAGAGCTAGGGCTTGCAGTCCCCCACTCATCAAACTCACCACCGTCAGCAAATGGGTTTTGCCCAGGAGAAGCAGCAGGAGAAGAAGAGGAAGGAATGCTGGGGCTGTCTGAAGCAGAAGAGCGGGCTCGGCGGACATCAGCTGATTGCTGGGCTGACTTGAGAGCGCCTGTAGCTTGAACATTCTTTGTCCTACCCATCATGTTTGAGGCAGCCATTTCTTCGCGTTCTGAGCTGACCTTCCCCCTAGGGGCTGTACCCAAGGTGCGCTGATCTTCTTCTTCTTCTTGCCGTATGGCCCTGCCCCAGGCCCTCCAGTCTGTCTGGTCGTTGTTCTCAGTGCTGTCAAGGTCACGCTGCCACTCGTCCAAATGCGATCCAGACTTGTTTGTAGCCACGTTGTTGAACTGCAGTGACTCATCGCTCCACTGAGTCCCCTCCATGTTCTCAAAGCTGGGCAGCTCAAAGCTGGTTGAGTCATCCTTGTCCATGTCAGCATCCCGGATGTAGTTGGGGGGCTTGTCTGGGAGGCGCCCAACCTGAGTGAACTTGCGGATGGGGTCATAGCTGTCAGCTTTTCTGACCACACCTCTGGTTCCGGGCGGTGCACTGTCAACCGCCTTTGCCCATTTTTGGACGGAAGGGTTACTCTCTGACTGTGGCCTGCAGACACCAGAAGTCATCTGTCACTATGCAAGAAACATGACACAGTGCCAGCAACCATTGAGCTGATTGGCGAGACACAGTTGTCTCACTCGAACTTGCTTTCAGACGCGCAAGTTGTGCTGGTTCCTACAGACATGGAGACTCACTGGCTGCTTGGTTGAATGCTTGGTACAAGGGCAGGGACTCTGAATGCATTTGATGCAGCACTGTAAGATTGCTCGGCAGATTGACTGGTAACATCAAGGTTGAGGCAGTAAGCATGCGCTGTGCAGGAAACGACGAACTATGTAGGGCACTCTGCTGTGATGCATATCACTGACAGTAATGACAGAGGTAGCCTTGTTAAGTTGGTGGATGCCGTGCTATAGGTCTCGACAAGTGCTAAATCATCTCCAGAATGCAGAACCGCGTTTCTACTGTCCCCAGACCTTTCTGAGTTTAGATTCCAGTGTAGGAATGACTTTTCTGAATCAGAACAGACGTTTCGGGGTTGAAAAGAGCTACTGATCTCAACAAGTACAGCGGCCTAAGCAGCATGCAAAGCAGCGCCTTGTGCTTGGTTTGTGCTTCCACAAAGCGCGCACTAATGGTAATAATGAAACTAATAACAATTTACAGGCCTGTGCTTACACAAAGCCAGCACTGACAGTGAGAAGAGCACACAACATTGTTCTCTGGCTGTGTCATGCAATGTCCTGCTATCACAGGACACACTGCACTTGTGGCATACCCCAGATGTGCAATGCAGGGCACAATAACAATTACAGCACACTGGTAAGAAGCCTATCATGTGCAGTGCAACTTTTGCAGAGAGACATCACACATTGGACAAGCAATGCTGTACAAGGCCAGGCCTTTGCAAGTCATGCTTGGTTTTGAACAGAACTCCCACCAGCTTGCTTTTGTCACACACCACATACACCTGTGCTTTCAAGCCAGGATGTCTGATAAGTCACAACTGGCTCCACGCCCCAGACTGTAAGGTATAAAATGAAGTGAAATGTTAGATGCTGCACACCTGAGCTTGATAGTCTTGGCTCTGCCTTGCGAGACAGGCTTGCTTGACTGGCATCCTGGCAGCAACCTGTCTCTGCCATTCTCGCGCCCTTCCTCTTCTTCCTGCTGCTGTCCCGCAGCAGCACTGCCAGGCGCACCCTTCTGCCATGATCCCCACTCCATCTCCTGGTCCCCAGAAGGCAGCTGCTGGTCCCCAACAGGCAGCTGCTGATCCCCAGAAGGTGCCGCAGGACCTTGAGTGCTCCTTAGGGAGTCTCGGAAGGCCGCTGTTTTGCGCTGTAGGGTCTTCTTGGCATCTGCTGACATGGCTTGCAATCCCTGGGGTCTGTGAGATGACATTTTTGGCTTTGAAAGAGCCTCTGAAGGCAACTCCTCACCAGGAGCATCTGACGGCGAAGAAGATTGGGGATTGTACCAAGCCTTTCGGCCGCTGCCTGTTGGCTCCCACTGGTCCCCAGCTGACAGCTCGGGATCAGCAAAGTCTGTTTGGTTGGCGCCAAAAGTGCTGTTGCCAGCTGATCTGGCGCCACCAAAACTGTTCCCGCCATCTGGCATGCTGCCAGCCACATCTGCAGCATTTCCCCTGGGAGCAGATCTGCTGGGAGTGTACCGTCCCTGTGACTGAGATGCCTCATTTGGCACTGTGCGATTCTGGTCAGTGCCTCTGACTTTCTGGTCCCTACGGCTGTTCATGCTGTCCCTGGGGCTGTTCATGCTGTCCCTGGGGCTGTTCGTGTTCTCCCTGAGACCAGGTGTTCTGTCCCTTGAACCAGCAACGCTGTTCCCATAGTCAGTTGCTCTGTTCCTGCCAGAAGCTTTGGACCGCCTGTCAGGCTGCTGGCTGTTGCGGCCTCTCTCACTGCTCTGAAAGCCTCTGCAACACAACCACCAAACGTCAGCTGCAGAACTGCTTTGCTCATGCACAATAAACATCAAGACCATACTTGACCAAGTAGAAATGTAGAAGGTGACTATGAGGACTACATGGTGGCTAATATGACCATGTTTAGCCTGATCTTCACACAATCACAGAACCTACAGTGTGGTTGCTTATGTCACCCAGCTGATCAAGCATGATCTGTGCCCAACAAACAGAGACCACTCCCAAGTAGTCCTGCAGGACTGCTAGACTGGTCAGAAGCTCCCACACAGAGGTGCAACCTGAGCACTGCATGGAAAGATGCGGCACAGTGACAATGTGACACATGTACTGTAGCATGTACTGTAACAGCCCTATACATTTAGCATGCATAATGTGACATTGTGCATGATGTGACAATGTGCATGACGTGACTTCGTGCATGATGTGACATTGTGCATGATGTGACACTGTGCATGTCTGTAAGATAGCAGCTGCAGAAGCAAAAGCAGCCAAAGCCTTCACCACAAAGACTCAACATCCCACCCTGGCAATCTGCTGTCCTGGGAAGGCCCTGCCCTGGATGCTGTACCAGGCCTGTTGTCCTGGGAAGGCCCTGCCCCGGATGCTGTCCAAGGCCTGCTGTCTTGGGAAGGCCCTGCCCTGGATGCTGTAGCAGGCTCTGAACCCTTGTCAGCTTCATTAGTGCGGCCAGTGAACCAATTGCTAGGGTTGGTGTAGGAGCCCCTGCACGCCAGCACAGCACACCCATGACACTAATGCCAGTCACACTGGTGACGCTATGGTGAGCCACATGGCAGTCTGCTGCTTTGCTACTGCTAAGGCTGCTGCTGCTGCACAGATCAGGACTGGCATTCTGCGCAGACATACATATGACAACCTGTGTGCATCTGTGATGCTGAAGTTAGAGGTAAAAGGTATGTGTGCAGTGCAGAGGACTGCTGGTGTAGGCACCATGGAAAGTATCTGAAAGGAAGCAGGCTTTGGACAAGAGGTCATGGCAAAGCGTGCGCGAAGTTTCTGCAATCTGGCATGCTTTGTAATGCTAGAGAAACATGATGCAAGATGCAAGTGCTGATACTACTTTGAAGCTGGACAGACTGCCAGGAGGCGTGCAGAGTGCAGGTGTGTATGTGCGTGCATGTGTGCGTGCGTGCGTGCGTGCATGCGTGCATGTGTGTGGCTGACCTGTAGGCATCATCCTTGTAGCGGCGCAGCTGGGCAGGGCGCCCCCTCTTGTCATGGGCCCTACCCTCATCATCAAACACCTCCACATACTCCTTGTCGCTGTCCATCCTGTTGCTCTGCAGTGCAAACAATCAAGTGCTTCAGAGACAATGCAGCTTGACTTGTACCGGTGCCAGTGACCTTTGTGCAACTTCACATTTTGTATAGCTAGCTGCTCTATGCCTGTGTATCCTGTTGCGATGATCTTTGGGCAGTCAACCAAAACAAGCCAGATACAGTGTAAGCTCTCTGTGACTAATCTCCGAGTTGTGAGACATCACTCAAGCGACTCTTGCAATGAGCTAATCACTTGAGCAACGATGTAGACCAAAAAATATGATGCAAATAAAGGAACAGAAGATGGAATGACATACAGGCTTTGGAACCGCATGTGCCTCAGAAACAGCCTCCCATGCTACACCTAGAAGGCTACTGTGTTGAATTTTAGTGACCAAAACACAGAAATTTGCCAAGCTACAATGCTGGTGACACCACTGAGGATCAGATCTCTGGCCAGAGTCAGACAAAGTGTATACAGCTGACATGAGTCAGCCACTGCACAATGACTAAACAGCTGTTGTTTTTTATTGACAAACGGTCAGCGCCACCTGGAAGACTGTGGTTAAAAAGCCCAAAGAACTCATCCGCAATCTCTCAGCTTGACCACTACTGCTGTGGACCCTGTGTCGCTGTTGTTACCTGTTGTGACTGTACAGTAAAGAAGGGGGTCTTACCGCGCCTGACATGGACCCCCCCAGGTTGACGGCCTCCCCAAACTCATCCAGCATCACCTCTTCCTTGGTTCTCACCTCTGGAGTGTCTATCCAGGTCTGAATGCTGTCAATGTACTCCGCAGAGCAAGGCTTTGGAATGGTGTACTGCAGCAACAGCAGCTTAACTGTCAGCAGCATAAACTGAGCAAAAATGCAGCCCTGCTAGTTTGATCAATTCTTGTCTTTTACTCTTTTTTCCCTTTCAAGGATGCAGCCTAAGTAGTGAAGCACCATCGAGTGCAAGGACCTCATGTTCTGTCCAGTGAGCTTCAAGTTGTATCAGCGACAAGACCTCAGCAGTGAGGCAGTGTAATGTGAGTTGCCACGCCAGTTGCAAAGTGCCTGATGTTGCATGACATACCACTCACCTGAACAACATATTTTGTGTAAAACATTCTAGCCCTGAGCAGGTGGTTGCCGCATCAACGCACTACTTGAGCTGAGCTGTGATGCGATGAAGACAAGATGCAGAGAGTGTGTGGAGGCAGCATGTTTGAAAATGATTCTGTGCAAGTTGTGTGGCTTGTGGATTCATTCAGGTGAATGCCTCTTCTGAGAGAAGCCAAGACACAGCCATAAGCAGACACAGCAAATCGTACAGCTGCAACTTGAGTTGACCCAGAAGAGACACTCTGAAAGAATCCACACACAAAGCAACTCGCACAGGGAGCGGTGGTTGATGAAGAGGGATGCAGGTGATGTCTTTTCCGTTGCGCAGATGCAATGAGCACGTGCCCTTATTAGAGGTTGCAGAATAGTATGCACAGTGGCATGGCATTTGCGGATTGCAGTGGAGATGAGTGGGATTGCTAAGCCAGGCCTGTCAAAGACAGAAGACAGCTGACTTTTTGAGCAGGATCAGGGCTTGCAACGCATAAAAGCACCTTCAAGGATGATGGCAACAGCAATGATGATGGTGCATCCCCATTGACTGGCAGTACAGGTTGCTGTGCAGCACTATGAAGGGACAATGTGGTTTTGTGCACAAACTTTGGGTTTAACGGCAAGGAACATAGCTCTGGGCTGTGCTAAAGGGTTGTACCTGGTTGCCGTCCCTGTCAGACACAGTCTCAGAGAACTCGTATGCAGCCACGAAGATGTTACCAATGAGCATCTCGTGTAGCTCATAATCCATGACTGCTTGGACCAGTAGCTTCTCTCCATACTTCCACTTGATTGTCTTGTTGCCCATCTTTTCTGTCCTGCATCAGGTTTATGGATACTGTCAAGATGAACTCAATAGAGGTCCAACGTGCAACGTGGGCATTCATGACCTGTCTTTGGACAGGCTGTACCAATCATGAATGCTTGAGCAGCAGATTGAACACCAGTCCCGGTCTGCAGAATGACACACAGCTTACACCCATGGCATTATTTGCAGGTTGTACATTTCACAGTAAAGCAATTGATGCAAAAAAAAAAAAAAACCATCGCCAATGTTGCCAGTTGCAAAAGATCCTCAGCAGCTGCGATCAGCGCCATGCGTGCATTCTGCTCACAGCTCGTATGCCGGTCATATAGCAAGACTCCGATTGTCACACATCATGACACTCTGCCTGCTGCTAAATGCTAGTGAAACCAGACAACTTTCTGCATCACGGCCTGTGATCACAGCGGATATCACACGACAACTATGTTTCTGTGGTGAAGTTGTGGCTGGTGCTGTCGCCAAGAGATGTTGAAAACAAGAAAAGAAAAGAAAAGACGACGCCTTCTGGCGTCGATTTAATGATCAGCCAAGTGTTATACCAGGCTGCCCAGGGCAAGATGTGTTGAGTGCATGTGCGAATGCACTGTGCTGTGCTTTCTGCACTGTGTTACATTGTGTAACGCCATGACCATGACCAGCACCAACATCATGATCCACTGATCAGGGCCGTCTAGATGCAACGCTGTGCTGCAGTGTGTATCGCTGTGATGTGCTCCTTGCAATGGACTAAAACATCTTCCCAATGTAAAACCACGTTTTTACTGTCCCCAGAAGTTTCTGAATTTAGACTTCCAGTGTAGGGATGTCGTGTCTGCATTGAAATAGACGTTTCGGGATTGGAAAAGAGCTGTTGCACACTGCTCACCTCCAGTTATAGTTCTTGATGAGCTTGCTAGGCAGCCAGGTCTCAAAGTGGCGTGGTTCGCCTGGCTCACTCTCCAGATCTGGCAGCTCCACTACTTGGTTAGTCAAGAACAGAGCCACATCCTTCATCCTCTTCTCGCTTGCCACCTGCAAATTGCAATGGCACGTTTGCTGCCCACAAGTGCAGACCCATGCTCAAGTACACAGGCTGGTCTGTCTTGGACACCAAACAGTCAGAAATGGGGCACAATCAGTGATGAAAGGCAAAAAGCAAGAAAACAAAGGGCAGATGTCCACGGCAAAAGCCAAGCGGCCAGAAGCAAAGGGCAAGGACTGGGCTGTGATAAGACAAGGGCAACGACAAAAAAACATGCAGCAAGCTATTTTGGACACACGAGTGAGGTGCCAGCTAACCAATATGTATCAACCAATCGATATGTGTTGAAAGTCCTGAAGGGCAACTGGGACCCAACAGACAAGCAGTCCACTTCAGTGAATTCATACAGACAGAATTTGCTTCCTGCATGCAAAGTTGCGCTGATACATTGATAGTTGGTGCACCTGGCCATTTCAGATGTGCTTTAGCACACGTCTCGCTGCGCAGAAAATGGCGGACAAAGCCATGGTGCTAAAGATGGGACTGGCAGAGATCAGGAAAATTCAACACCAACAAGCACACCTGTCACTTGTCTGCATGGAATGTAAGTGGGCAACAAAGCAAGACGCAGACTTTGAAGTCTATGAGTGAGGGCACGAGACCAAGGAGCGCAATGTAAACAGTGACTTACGTTGAGGGAGTACCAGTGTAGCTTGCCTTCACCAAAGCAGCCATAGTCAGGCACCCACCTACACAAACATTTGCACACACACTCAGCAACACAGCCACAAACAAGTGCTGTGCATCATAAAATACCACTCAGCATCTGCAGTGCACAAACTTAAGATGCAGTTGCAGGTCAACTCAGGTATCCTGTGCCAGTAACCTTTCTGTAACAGCAGATGCTTGTTTTGTGAGTAAATCAGCTTGATTGGTCTGCTGTTGATGCAAGACACATTCAGTTGCACATGCATTTGTAATGATGATACTGGCAGAAGACTTACACATCCCCGGTTTGGGTGAACACCTTTTTCTCAGTTGCAAGCCATTCTGGGTCCCTGTGCATCAGTGCATTGCTTACACTTTCTCTGGCATGCCACTTGGGGTCAAGCATTTTTCTCTCCTCGGATTCTTGCTCTCTCTGCCAGTTCAGTGTTGCAATTTCTGCATTCTGTTGCTCAACCTGTGCTGGGGTGAGATGTGCCCATGGAGGGGGCAGCACAGGTGCTGCTGCTTCTTCGGTAACAGACTCGGATTCATCCGGGACCACAGCAGGCTCCTTGGCCTTCTTCTTACGCTTCTTTGGTTTCTCCTTTGAAGGATCACTTGCCTCTGCCACTGGTGTAGCAGTTTCTGACGTTCCTGCGGCGGATTTCTTTGGTCTCCCAGGCTTACGCTTGGCTGGAGCATCTGCGACTGCAGATGTTGCTTGGCAAACAAGGCGCAATGTCTGCCGCACAGCAGGAGGCCCATAGCTATGCACGCATACTGCAGTGTCGCGTAATTGCAGGGACTTGAAGGAGCTGACCCACTGCATGAACTCAGCGCGGATCACCAAAGGGTATGTGTCGACTCAACGCAGCAAGTTCAGAACGTCAAACGCCTAGTTAGCCGTTCTCAATGTCCAGCCTCTCTGCAGACCTAACCTGCCGAGCCAGAACGTCTTTAATATGGCTTTATCTGAGCCCAAGATATATATACATGTGTCATTTGCCTACTCAACTAATTCACATTTCCTGTCTTTAGGGCTCATCAGAGGAGTCAACATTCAATATCTGGGAAACCAAAATACAATTACAACACCAAGGTTCAAGACGTTTGACAATAAGCAACTGACCACAGTGACTACCTAGCTCATCATGAGGTGGAGAGCGTTACGTTGTCACTACAAGGAATGAGCACAATTCCGGTTCAACCGGCCTTGTCAAGTGATGCAAAGTTCCGGTCCAATCGGCCTTGTCACCAAAACCAGACGTACTTGCACAATTTCCTGCACCCTGAAACTCAATGCAGGCATTCCCCGGCCGATTTCACCGCTAGCATGCTTGCGCAGAAAATACGTCCAATGCGTTGTGAAGCAGACAGATACCATGGAATCAATTTCACGACTTGTTGAATGCCACACATACCATGGAATGGTTAGCAACAGGTATCACGAGCTGTTGAGCTCATGAGCTGATCAGCTGGCTGGGTATGCCCAGCCAACAACACAATATATGAAGGGCAATGTCAATTATAAGACCAGACTTGGTGGGATTTCATTTCAACGAAGCCTTGCAGCCATGTATGACATGAAACAACTCTACATGGTATTGGTACGAGTCAAGGGACGATGCCTCCTGGTCCGCTTGTCAGCAGGTTCAACAAAAGCTTTGGGCAACTTGAAACTCGGCAGTTTAGTAAGGCCTCTTCGCCTGGGCAGCATGGCTGACCCACCCTCCAGTGCAGCATCTTCCTCTTCTTCAGGCAGCAGCTCTGTGATAGTGGGCAGAGCTTGAGACAGACACCTTCTTGCAGACAGACTAGCTGACCTCTCATTGTCTGCATCATCTGCCCGCTGCCCAGCTGCACATGCAGCTTCCAGAATCCGGTCTTCTTCCCCATCATCATCATCGCCCACGTCCATGACCCATGAGGGGTATGCATGGGGGGAGGGTGATGCTGCTGTGAAACTAAACACAATCCGGGGCTTAGCTCGTTTGACCCCCCCAGCTGCAATGGACTGACCCCTGTCTGCTGCAAGGGCTGTCTTGATGGATCCCTTGACAATGTCAGTCTCAGGTATGGGAGATAGATGCTGTGTTCCTGATGTAGCAGTGATACTGATGGGCACCCTGACAGAGGTGAAGTTGGTGGCTTTGCTGCCCTTGCTGGTCATCAGCTGCTTGGCCATCATGTTCCAGTCGGGGTACCCCAGAAAGCTCTTCAGGACATGGCGCATGATCCAGTGCAGAGGGTGATCAGCTGTCCGTGATATCACAGCGTAACCACACTTCTCGTACATGTGCACTGCCACCTTGTTTTGTGCAGCTACCTGCGCAGCACTCATTCTTGTGTGCTTCATTTTACAATAGAAAATGAAGCTGAGCGCTGATTAGATGAGTTGCTGCTGCACTGATTGACTTCTGTGAAAGAAAACATAGCTGAGCAGGGGCAGGTACCACAACAATGATGCAAGGAAAGCAGTGACAGCACAAGCTAGCAACGGCAGCAACAGTGAGCATGAGCATATCAAATAGTCAGAACAAGCATGTTGCACAGGTGCACTGTGAATGCCAAAGCATGAGCAAGTTGTGGATGATCGGGTGTGATGTGTCAGAGTGTGTCTTACCCTGAGGAGCATGCGGCACCTGTCACCATCTGCCAGAGTTGGTACCTCTCTGAGCATGATGGACTCTGACGTCTGCTCTGCCCAACGCATCAACATAGACCCCACTCCTTTGCCCCTGCACCATCTAACACATTTGCAGCAGATGTATATTTGCATCGTGGGTATGTAGCTTGGTCGGTGTACTGCAAGCTCTCAACGCATAAAACACATTGTACACAACTGCTATGAGCCAATGCCTACTGCACTGTTGGTGCTTGGCTCTGAGATACAAGCAGTGATACGGCCAATCAGCTTTTGACTGCCCATAATGCCAGCATTATGCACATATAGCTTGGATACCAGCTTGAGGTGAGTATACCTTGCTTGTTCAGACACAGCAATGAAGTCAATGAAGGAGTCTCCAGGGTTCAGGATGTCACACAGTAGGTGGTCATAGCAGTAGTTCCACAAAGTTGTCACAATGCTTGTCCTCCTCCAGATCTGCACACACTGCAGGGCTTGCTTGTTGGCTTGTGGATCAGGCAGCTAAGCCGCTCAAGCTGCTCACAGTTTAGCAATCCATAGTGATAGGAAATAGGCAGATGCTGCATGCGCATCTTGGACACAGAAGCGTAAGCCTGGTAGTTATGAACAGACCTCCAGATAAGTCAAGTGCTCCTCCTCTTGCTCCCACAAGCGGAGCACAACAGCGCCAAGCACCTGATCTCCCTCGTATGCCACTCCTGCAAAACACACGCCAGATGCAGTATGTGGCACTACATCCAATCAACAAAAATTATCACACACACTAGATCGTTTGCTTAGGTTCTTGACAACAGCGCGACCTGTTACTGAAACCTGCATACTCTGTAGGCTGCGACGAGAAAACCCCACCTATCTGAGACCACAAATCTGTGTTGCTGTACAGTTCGTCGGTCTCGATGTCTATGTATTGCTCAGGAGTTTGCCCTGCTCCTCGAACCTCCGCTGCAAAGTTTTTGGCGGTCAGTTGCACCACTGCCAAGCAGTCTGCTCTACTGCTCGGATTCCTGACCTGGATGACGGTCTTCATTTGTCAGCGAACCACTCATGCCGCTCTGAGTCCTTCAGCATGCTGCAGCGGAATCACAAAGAGTTATCAGGAGCACATGGAATTTCACGCTAATTCGACTTCAGGGTTTGTCAAAATAGCACTGATTGGTTCAATTGGGACCTTGCAAGTCCGCGTGATAAATAGGTTTGTCGCTTCAGATTCCCTGCATCGTAATTGGCGAACCATTTAGGCTATCTGAGATTGCCTGCAGGCTCTGCGCTTCGCGCGGCCCGTCAGGCAGGTACGGCGGGCGTAGCAGAGTTTCACGCACTGCGGCAATGGTTTATATATATATCTGTCTGACTGACTACATATATTTGCCTACATATACATTGACATCGCTGCCACCTAAACACTTGCTGTTGCCACATGATCACGCTTGAACTTGTAGCACTCTAATGTAAGCTGCTTCTTGTTTGCCTCGGTTCAATTCCGCTGAGTGCTATGGTGACCACCATGTGGCGTGTGGTTCTGCCGCATTGCTGCGTGTTGGAATAGGCTATTGGGCTATTGCTGCTGCCTGATCAATTTGATGGCTGACTGCTGTTGCTGCGTTGAATCTTGTAACAGCACCTGCTGACATTTCTGTATATCCTTTCTTTGCTTTTGTGGTGTGCATCATTAAGACTACAATATTGCAGTCATGTACTCAAACACCTAAACATGACCTGACCTTTCACTAACCATGGCTGCTGCATGAGCGTGCGTCTACCATTGCGGACACAACATAACCTGCGTGACAATGCTTTAGTGCACAAACGCAAGGACTCCACTGCAGCTGACCTTGCCGCTGCTACATCAGCACACCTATCTCGCTTCTATGTTGTTGCATACAGGAACAGTCTTTTGGCTATTGCTGACATTGCCTGCCGCATATGCTTTCTTTGCTTTTGTGGTGTGCACCACTGCTGTCATGTAGGTAAACATGCAGATATGGTCTGACCTTTCAGTTACTGCCATCGCTGCTGCTGCCACCTGAGCATCTGCTGTCGCTGCATGATCATGCATCCGCTATTGCGGTCTCAACATTGTGCTGCTGTGGTTTAACAGTTGTTGTTGCACATTGTTACTGTCTTTGCTGCAGCCACCCCTGTAGCAGCACTTTCATGAAGGACTCACCATGGCGTACTTGACAATGTTTTACTGTGCAGACCCAGAAGATTGCACTGCAGCTGACCTGCATCAGCACACCTATCACGCTTTCACTGAAAGCTATGGTGACCATCATATGGCATGTGGTTTACTACGTCGCTGCATATAGGAACAGCCTATTGGCTGTTGTCGTTGCGCATCGATGGCTTACGCTCGCATAAGCTTTCTTTGCTTTTGTAGTGTGCACCACTGCTGTCATGTACGTAAACATGTAGACATGATATGACCTTTCACTTGCTGCCATGGCTGCTGCTGCCACCTGACCATCTGCTGTCGCTGCATGATCATGCGTCTACTATTGCCGTCTCAACCCAGCCTGCTTGAGATTGTTCTGTTGTGCCTGCACATCAACAATATTGTGTGTGTCCTCACTGTTGCTGCTTTTACAGTTGCTGTTGCACTTTGCTATTGCACCTGCCATGATGATGTTTGCACTCAGCTGCATATTCGCAGTTGCTGCGTGTGATGGCAACCTATTGGGCTACAGTTGCTATACATTGATGACTTATTATCTTTGCTGCAGCCACTCCTGTAGCAGCAGTTTCATGCAAATGCTGCTGGTTGTCTGCTAATTGAACCTTTACAGTGAGTATAGGTGCTCTGAGATGGCTGGAACATATGCTTCTCAGGTGCAGTATTACCTGTGACTCACCTGCCTATTTACAGGAACTGCCTCTGAGTGCGGTCTGCACCGCTGACGCGCTCAACCCGACAGACCCTGCAAAATGCCTCATTGTATTGCTGGAACAGCATCCAATGTGAACACCTTGGCAGTATGTTCGGTTGATCAGTGCACTGTACTGTTTGTAGCGAAGAGACTGCAGAGCATACCGTGAGGCAACCTCGTGCATTGACATCTGGTGAGGCGGAAAATGTATCTGCCAGACAACGCTTTACTGTTCCGATCCAGGGGACGTCAGTCGCGCGTCCTGTCGGCAGACTGCATCTACTGACTTTGGTTCCTTTTGAGCTTCGTCTGATCGCGCAAATCGCTGCATCGGACGACATTGCGTCTTCAACGCGATCACAGCACTTTAGCTTCGTCGAACGGCAGACAGGGCGGCGAACCGGTAGCAGGCGTTCACAGCCTGAACGCACATCATGCCGAGGGACACGACCGTCCCCCAAAAATCGGACGATACAGTCGGTATCGAAAATCGAGTCGTGGAACGCACTGGAGGATCAGCGATCCCCCCTGTGGGGGTTTGCAAGCGGACTAGAGGGGGAATGCCAGGGGAGTGCAGGGGAACACCAAGGGATTTCACTTCGCTGCCATTCCCCCTGGGCGGAACGCTGGGGGAATTCCCAGGTGTACACCAACCGTGGGGGAATGAACAGGAGTGCAACACTCTGCCTTTGTACAGTCATTGTCAGGGAGCATTGCAACCACTTGATGGCAAGTATTGGCTCATGAGCCTGCTTGTATGATGTGAGCATAATGTGATCAAAGGCAACAGCATATGTACAGTGTGCTGCATGTTTACAAATGCCAACAACAAACCAGACAGAGCTTCAAGCATGTGTGCCCTAAGAATGTAAGACCGCTTGAACACTGTACAAGCTTGGCTGACAATTCAATTCATCTCATTGCGTCGCACGGCCTGATGCAGATTTGCATAACTGCTTACTGTATCTCACAAGGCAAGCAATTGCAATTTGAATTGACCAGGCTCTGCAAATCAGTGCATCCTTGGGAATCTGCATCCGAGATCCAGTACACCAAGAGAACACAATGGAGCTGCTGCATTTCATGAGGCCAGTCAGCATGGTTGTACGTATGTACAGTGAGCAGAATTGGTACTGCAAAAATAGCAGTAGGAAGGAACATTGAACACATTTAAGCCAATCAATCGGCTTGCAAACATGTACACAAGATGCGAGTGCAGCAAAGCAGCTGGAGCCATGCACAATCATCAGCAGTATTGTCTTGCACAACAACCGGCAGCGGGCTGACCATCATCATGACATAACTAGCACCAAGACTTAGCATCACACAGACTGCCTGGGTGAAACGTGTTTTCTCTCCACGCCACATTGCTCTCTATCACTGGCTGAGTTGACCAGTTCACATTTTGTTAGTGTCAATGCATCCCATGCATCAATCCTTCTCACTCACTCTACTGGCTCGTCTTCGTCTGGCACACTGACAGTGTTGATGAGCCATATTGCATGACCCATGGCCCGGGCTCATTGCCTGCAGTATGCCCCATGTTGCAACAGTCTCAGCAGAATTGCATGTTTGCAGCCGTGAATGACTTTGCTGCTGCTGCTGCTGCTGCTCTGCACTTCATGCACCGACGATGCAAATGTTGGTGTCACAGACTTGCAAGTCTGTGAAAACGGCATTTGCATCGTCAATTGACAGTGACCTTGACCGCTTCTTGCAAGTCATGCAATTGACAAAGCTGCAAGCCTCACCTCCTGTGCTATATAGCAACATCAGCTTTGTGCACTATGAGTGAATGACCTGCAGCAACAACCAGCAAGCCTCAACTTTACAGGAGCCACTCACTTTAGCGATTTGCAGCCTACTGCGATGTTCATCAAGCCAGCTTCACAGGTATGGTACCAATTATGCAGCAACAGGGTCCCTGGTACTACCAAACGGTCCAATTGTACTGCAGGCTGTGTGACATTGTAACAACAAGCTGCAGCTGCACACACAATGGCTGTGGTGTAAAAGCCTTGTTGACATACACTTGTCAGCGGTCCTACCCAAGACTCAGTCTAACACAGCCAGAGCAGCTCTGTTCCACATTTGCCGAAGAAAAGACGACTGACAGCACTTGGTTGACAAGTCCAGGAGTCAATTGGCAATGACCGCGCTACAGCTGTTACACGCAGCCCACATTGCTGAAGTCACTGCAGCTTTTCTCAAATTTTGCAGCTGTGTAAGTGGCCGGCAGCACAGCAATCAGCTGCATGACATGGGCAGCTGCCAAGCAGATTTGCTTTAAGCAGATATTCCCAGCACATTGCTGTGAGCTGTCTCGTCTGACAGAATTGCCTGACAAGCACAACATGCTCAGGAGAGTACTTTGCCCACCAGCTGCATTGATGCTGAATGCAAACTGCTTCTAAAGGCCTGCATCAGCAATCGCAGCACTCAACAACAAAAGCCTCAACAATGCATAGCTATGTATTTGTTAAAATGCTGTAATGCTAGTGCTTTGACACACGCAGTGAGTCTATTATCACAGTTCTCTTACCTACTTATGTTGCAGGCTCGCGAGCAGCAACAGGGCAGCAAGCGACAAGACAGCCATACATGCTAGCGTGGGACTCTCAGCAGCTCTGCACAGACCTGCAAGCAGTTGTAAAAAAGAAGCGCTGTGCACAATGCCAAAGACCATAGGTGCTGACACGTCCGCAGAGCTGTGCATTTGGCCAGTGGGGGTCAGAGGTGACTATTTCCACTGACAGTACAGGAACTGGTAGGCCCGCATTCAAATAAGTTCAGATTGGGTATGAGTAAAGAAGGCTTGTGAGATGTGATGTCTGCAGAGCGTATATGACACTGCTGCAGTCCTCTTCGTCGTACTCAGTTGCTGCAGCAGGGCTGCCCTTGGCTTGACAAGGCAAGCCCGATACACCCTGACGTACAGGGGACACTGTACGCAGCGGTACAAGTAGTCATAGCCAGGCAATGCTTGAATGTCTGCAGATTGCATGCATTGCACCATTGCACCATGGGTGTGTGGCAGCTGAAATCGAAGAAGAAGAAGAAGAAGGTGTTGTACAGTTACGTCATCATACTGATTCGTCTTTCGCGCCTGTTCCAGTGCAGCTTTCGACCGCGACTTTGAACGTCAAGGGTCAAGCTGTGAGCAAGCGCCGCAGCGTTGTCACCGTTAGGATGTATCAAGCTCTTATAGGCCTGCGTTGCATGCAAAGTGGCCAGGATATCTCAAGATTCTCAGCTGATCATCCATCCAGAATCTCCTGGCAGACCTGGCACCATACTTTGCTCTTAACTAGTATAAGTTCTTTTCACAATGTACGGACAGTCCAGCAGGATTGCTAATGACATGGTCTACATTGCTACAGCGGCACAACTGTTGTATGAAGAGATCAGCACCTGCCAAGGCACAAAGAAGGCACCAAAGTGCCAAGCTGAGGCTAATTACTTCAGCATAGATTCCAACAGGTGAGTGCACAACGACACGGAGCTGCTGCTGAGATACAGTGCTGCTTGTGTTAGTAGATTTTCATATGGTGTACACTGTCACAGACAGAGCAAGTTCTCATGGATATTTATGCAGGCACTCAGTCCGACCAACAGCAGCACAACGTTGTCTCTCACTCGATGTTCAGTGATAGTGAGACAAAATCTGATAGTCTCAAGGTATGTCAACTCACACACTTGCCTACAAGGCATGATGTGCATCTACCAATGGAGCAGGTCTGGTATACAAATGTTAAATGGCAATATGAAACACTCTGATTGTGCAGAGCATTTGCACAAAATTATCATTGATGTGTATAAACTGCGCAACATCAACTTGGCCGAGCATGCTAACTGTTAGCATACACAACAGCCACAACAGTACCAGTTGTTTTGTAACTGCAGGGGCCTGGCTCTGCAGTTGCTTCAGAAAAATCACCTTGCCTCAACACCAACAGCAGATATCATTTTGTTGATGACATGAAGACACTGTTTGACGCGCTGCTAAGGAGCTGTCTGGAAGGTAGCCACAGATATCGAGAAAGCAAAAGGCAGCTGTTGCATCTGTTGGAACACAAGCTTTCAGACATTCTCTTTTGCTTCAGGCCAAACTGCTGGTGAATTCTTTCCACAAAGATGTCAGACACTTGTGGAAGACAGGAAAGAGGTGCGCGGCCCTCAGCATCATGTTAGTGACTGTAGAAGTATATGCACGCAGTCATCGGTGATGGCGGATGTGCAGGGCACTGACATATCAGCAAGAAAGATATTGTCTATCCCAGTACAAAAAGGGCTGTATTAAAATGTCAGGGTACTCAGCTACCCCAGCTCTGATTGGCACTGCAACGTTTTGCACCTTGGTTCCTTGCCGCATGGACATGCTAGTCAGTTCTGCACACAAGCCTGATCGTGCATAACACACGCACTCATCTCTTAGACTATTGCTCCTGGTTAGACTTGTCCTGCTGTTTTATCAGTGCATTAAACATCAAGTGTCTTGTTGCAGGTTGCAACAAGTTGAGAGACATTGCTTTCATCTATGGCTACCTCATCATTGAGCTACAGCTCAAGTCCTGTGGCAACATCAAAGTTCTGTACCTTGCTGCCGGAAACACCAACATCCCAGGAGGCGAAGCTGTCTTTGATGCCCCAAGCATGTCCACAGTGGCATCGCTTGTTTAAGTGCGGTCTGTTCATGCTGGTGTACTTGAAACTGTGGGCCGGCGGCTTAACAGCTGAAGGTCCAGTGCATACAGATGGCCTTCTGACAAGCACTGTCACAGGTATAGCTACATGACTGCTGCAAGGACGTGTGCCAATGACCTTGCGTTATGCTATGTCACACCTGTGCATAGCACAGCCAGTCTGTTCTGCTCCATTGCCATCTCACCCCTACAATTGTTTTTTGCATGCTGTGCCTGTTGTGAATGTGCTTGATTACAAAATGTCAATACCTATCAGTACTCTGATTTGGTGACCAGCATTGTTTACAACAACCAACTGCATCTCAGAAGCATCGTATATACCTGGCTCATCACATGTCGCATGTCCACTGCTGCTTGGCTGGCATGCAAATGTGGTTGCAGGACTACAGCAGCCATCAATGACTCTAGCAAGTACTGAGTCCTGAATATTGCAGGGCAGTGTAAACTTGCTGCAGCTGCTTTCTTGGCAAATTGTGTGCGCACGCAGTGGCTGTCACTTACAGTGCAGGTGCCTGCCTGTCTGTCCATGCATATCTGCTGCTTGCACAAGAGGCAGAGCAACTCAGGGCCAAGGTGACACTGCATATGCAAGTTTTGCTTCATGAACAAAAGACAACTTGCATTACAACCCACAATGCAGCCCATTGTTGCTGCAGTATGGCTTGCTGGGCTTGCGCACTATCTAAGATCTACCTATCAGCTCTGCCTAAAGATGACAATGCACTGTTTTGCAGGCTGGTGTGTTAGCTTAGTTCTCAGAGGATCAGTTTCAAGACAAGGTCATTGACTGGAGACGACAGCACAGACAGTCTTTTTTGCCGACTCTACAATCCATCCAAAGCTGCAGTCCAGATACAGAGGGAAGCATCATAATTTGAGTAGCCTTTCAGTTGTCTATAGCTTTGCACAGCTCTTCGCCTGGGTGCAAGTGTGGTTAGTGACTCTTTATATGCTTGAATTCAACTTGTCCATGCTCCACCTGCTATCCACAAGGATCCACCACAAAACCCCTGTAATGAAGTCCTTGCAATTCCCCCACATGATAAAGAGTCCTTGCAATTCCCCCTCATGAGAAAGAGTCCTTGCAGTTCCCCCAACATTCCCTGCAGTTCCCCCGAGCAATGGACAAGGGGAATGGACAGGAAACCGCATAGCTCCACCACCTTTCCACCACTCCTCCCCTTGAACTCCCCCTGTGCTTGCCTATTCCTGCCGATTCCCCCAAGCCTGGTTCCCCTTACATTCCTCCACAATTCCTCTGACAGTACCACCGCATTTCCCCCATCATTCCCCTCGAGGTCCCCTTAGGGGGGATCGCTGATCCTCCAGTAGGGCTAGGCATTCCGCAATCCCAGGATACTTCGCAACCCGAAACACCCTGTGCAGGTTAATAGTATGAGGATGGGAGGAAGTCACTGTGCGCGTGCATCATGGAAACTCCTTGTATCAATGTGAAGATAGTCGCAGCGGATGGCACATATCGACGTAAAGAGACCTTTATAAACCCCCCGAAGGCAGCGACAGAGATACAAGGTTGTTTGCAAGCTCTCGGATGGATAGGCACGCTACAAGACTCTAAAGGACGCAGGCTCACCGGCTCAGATCGCCTGAATGACAGTGAACAGTACACTCTGGAGCTTGCGCCTTCAGGTCACCTGCCAGCAGCTTGCCTTTCTGCCCTTTTCTGCAGCTTGAGGAGTCTCCTGTTGATCTTGCAGCATCTGGAGCTCGAGCGCTCGAGCATTTAGAGTATGTTTCAGTACGGTATTAGCTGAACAAACGTATGCTTCTGCTGCAGGAGCCCCCCGTGTGTGTGCTGTAGACGACTTTCAGACTGAACGCACAAAGCGTAAGTGAAGCAGCAAGGATGTTCGATTCTCACGGCTGTGTGTTCCAATAGAGCATTGATTGCAGGGCTTGATCGTGCTGTGGGCTTGGTTGGTCTACCATCCAACTATGCAAAAGACATCGAGAGACAGGGAAAATTAGCCAGCGGGGAAGTGTTCAACTGCTATCGTTCTACAAAATTGCCAATTCCCCTGTCTCTGTTGTGCGGACAATTTGAAGACTTTCGTCTGAGGTGTGCAAGCACAGCAGAGATCCCATTGAGGACAATCTTGTTCACCCAGGAGATGTGCCATGAAATGCATTTTTTTGCCATCAAAGAAATAAACAGGGAGCTTGCTTTTGGCAAGCTTGTTCGTGAGTATCTGACAGGCCATCTGTCAGACAAGCTCACCCTGACCCACCAGATAAGAGGCGAAAGCATCATTGATATTCGGCTCCAAGTCGAGGTAAACGCCAATCAACGAAGGTTGCATGCTCACATGCAATGAGCCTGTCAATTTCTGCAGTATTATAAGCTGACTGCAATGCTCAGTATAATGCTGATTGACACCGACACCCACTCAGAGCATCGTGGTTGTAGGTGGCAGAGCATCTGATTACCTTGGTATACATGGAAATCAAGCGTGAGGCAGGCCACAGTGGGGATGCACAGCAGGAGGGCATGGCCTATTTCTTGAGGGATTGTGCAACAGACGAGTTTGCATCTTCTTGGCCAACCCTCAGACCAGCTCTGCTGATCACGGTGAGTGAGTGTTCCAATATTTGAGAGTATGAATGCTGTTGAGCATCAAAGCATGAAGCAACCTCCAGGCTGGTCTGGTTCACTGTATGCCTATGCTCTGTAGCTCTCCCAGGGCAAAGTGATGTTTGTACAATGTAGTCCGCTGCCTCATGGCTGGTCTGTCTTACTGTATACATGGACTCACGACTACGCCACGTGTAGCTCTCCTGGGATCTCTGTAGCTCTCTTAAGATGGACCTTGTTGTCTCCTCTGCATGACCCATGGCATCTTTGACATCCAAGATACTTTTTCCAGACAGCACCTGAGCTTGCAATCTATGAACTCTAAGTACATCATGTCATTTGAGCCGTCTGAAGTTGACATCACTTGTGTTATGCACAGTAGTTATTGAGTGTTCGGACATGGCTGCTTAAGATACGTGACTGTGCAGGTGGTGGGTCCAAGTGTGCGCACCTTTGGCATGTGTGTGGATGCAAATGCCACTGTTGTGTGCGAGCCCCTGACGTCTGCCATGGATATGCTCCTCATCCCACATCTTCCTGACTCATTTGCAGCCCTGGCTAGCTTGTTTGAGGCCATGCCTCAGTTGGTAAGAGCTTGGAGCTGTTTGATGTGTGCCACAGAGTGTTTGCTATGGCAAGGCTGATATGTGATGTACATTTGACATGCTGCTGCAGCTTGTGAGCAATTGCTGGTCCTGTGATTCATGTTGCATCCAGTACTCCACCATTCATTTGTCTCCGTCAAGCGTTTGCGTCATTTTTGCCCTTGTCCCTTTCAGCCAAGTACACTAGACATTGACGGTGACACAATCTGATCTGGCTGCAACATCTTGCTCAAACAGTATCTGTGACTGCAGGTGCAAGACCTCCAAAGTCATTATCAGCATGCAGCTACATCCACTAAGAAGCTGAACTTCCTGGGGCCAGACCATGAGCAGCTACCATATCCACTATGGGATCCTGAGATTTGGTCCAATCCTCGCCAGTTGGGACCAGCTCAGATGCACAAGCTGGTGTATGTAGCTACAGATCAGCACAATCAGCAGCAAGTGATCAAATTCACACAGCGATATGGCTGGGATGTACACCGCGCATGGGCTGCAGCTGGTCTTGCTCCAAAGTTGCTGTCATCCCCAGACCAAGTTGTTGCTGGCACATGGCAGCAAGTCCAGATGGAGTACCTGCCCTCAAGCGCTGGCTGGCTGACCATGCGTTTTCTCATGCAGCCTCTTCAAGTACAACTGAATCATGCTCCTGAGAGCTGTGTTCTTGGGCCTGCACACATGCCTGGTCTATTCAAGAAAGCAGAGCAGCTCCTGCATAGTGCTCACTCTGTGCATGTCTCCAGGATGTCTGCTGCTCATGGGGATGCCAGACCTGACAACATCATGGTCTTGGTAGAGCAAGGCAGTGTCAAGCAGTTGAAGCTGATTGACATGGATTGGGCAGGAGTATCTGGCAGGGTTTATTACCCTGCAATGCTTAACGCCAAGACAATTCTGTGGCCAGCGGGTGTGGGTCCTGGCAAACCTTTGCAGCAGAGGCATGACTTGGACTTGCTGCAGCTCCAAGTAGCTGAGCCAACATGTGCAGGTGGCAGTGACTGGAGGCAGATGTTTGCCAGGAACGTGCAAGTCAGCGACATGCAACTGGACGTTTAGGTCTTTAGACTTGCTGGCCGTCACTAATTTGCTCAAAGCTTCATGGCTCTTGAGCATGTGCCATTCCCTCTGCTCAAGCCAGCAGAGAGTGTTCTTGGTGTGCTCTCTTTTGCTCTAGCACACTCCAGGGTGTACGAAAACAATGTCATCTGGAGTCCCCTCATGTTCATCATGATTTGTGTCAGCAAAGTTTATGCCTCATTGCTGTCATGTCAAAGTCGCCACCATGCTGCCATGCTCTGCGCAAGCTGCACAAACGCAGGATTGTTACTTTCGAGTATGTTCTGATTGACCATGCGTACTGGTGCTTTGTGGAAGACCTCCTGCTTCTGCAATGCCATGGCCTGTTAAGAAAAGGTTCTATTGTTGTGGCGGACAATGTGCTTTTGCCAGGAGCCTCAGACTACAGGAGAATCTCATGTATCTGATATGTGACAGCCTCTGCAGAATCTTCTACTGTTGAAAGCTGACTATAGACTGCAGCAGGCCAGCCAGCTAGCTATTTTATTTGCGACATCATAACTGTGTCAGAGTTCGTAGAATTAAGATGAAAACCATCTGGTGCAGCAGAAGCAGCGTTGCTTAGGCACTCTGGTGCTTCTGACATTGTGGCATGACACTATTATGCTGTCTGGTGCCACACAAACATCAACATCAGTTAGCTTTGCGTGCACATGTAGCCTAGTTTGATAGGCTACCTGGTCGTGTCAGGCTACAGCTGTGAGTTTCTTACAGAATTCAACATTTGCTAAGTTTGAGCACTGAGTTCATTGCCAGCAAGGATCAAAACTCTGATTCACTCTTGCAACACAGATCAAAAGTCACTTACAAGATGCACAAAGTCAACCTGAATTATCGCGTCTGTCTATATGCGCACATGGTCCTCACTCTTATTGTTATGCTACAGTTGTCATAATACGTTTGATTGCAGACAGGAAACAAACAGATGCGCGCAGCAGCAACTCTCATACTAGATGTACAAGAAACATTCCATTAATTCCTACCCACATAGACCCTTCCAAATCAAACATAAAGCAATTGCAAAAGGCTTGCACACTCACACATTCGTTCAATGCATTAACAACCCCAGTTGCAAGTGTTATTTCACAACTTGATCCTGTGCCATATATGGTGGATGCCAGCACACTGCTGACATACACCTTAAAAGAACTCTACTCAACATTTGATGGTAAAAGATGGTACACAAAGTAGCACTGCTACGTCTACTGTATCTACACTTTGCTTACAACAGGGCTCTGAGGACTGGTTGCTTCATCCAGCCCAGCACCACCGGCAGAAACGCCCACTGTGCACAGCTGTGCAGCTGGACTGCCTTTTACAACACTGTCTGCCAGGCTATTCCCAGTTACAGCCAGTTATGCTTTTCGCCTGGCAGGCCTGTAGCGACCCTTCAACTGACTGATAGTTGTGATGACTGCATCTGCTGTGCTGTAGCAAGCATGCCGAGTCTTGACTGCTGACACTGTCAGGGCTGCAGCCCACAACGCGCCTCGTAATATTCACAACCCCGGCTGCAAACCCTCGTTTAAACATAGTGATAGAGTGCCATAGAATGCTTGCAAGCAAGAAGAATTCCCAGACAACATGTGCTGCTTATTGCATGTACAAATGAGATCATGCATGAATGAACTCAGCAGAACAGGGTCTGCAAGCAGCTGAACATAAAACGACTTGGGCTGCTGACGCCAAAAACTGCCCTGGATTCAGCTACTAAGAGTAATTTCGCAGGCTGAAGCTTGACTTGTGCGCAAGGCTCTGCGCAGTGCTTGCAGCCACACTAAAGCCTTCCAGGGCAAATCCTTGACAACCCTGTGATGCATGTGCCATCCGCTCTCCACTGCCACAAGCAACAGCAGGGCTCCCAGATTGGCCCTGACAGACCTAGGCTCTTGCAAATGCCCCAGCTGCCCATTGGCATACATGACAGGCCAACTCTTTGCTCCAATCTGCTGCTGTGGGTGCCAGTAGTATGCTGGCAAGGAAGATCCAATGGCAGCCAAGCCAACTTGATTGACAAGGACCTTCCTTGACATGAACATGACAGCCACGTCTGTCTTGGACAGGGCCCTCTGTGCATAGCAGCCAAAAGTGGCAAAGAGCCATTGTACTTGGCGGAAGCCCGGCTGCAAGGTAGCTGCCTTGTGCTGCAGTACGGTGTGACATGGCTGCCATTGTCTCACCAAATGCGTTCAGGGCTGGAAGTCCTGCAGCAGCACTGACAGCATTTGACAAAAGATTGTGCAAAAACCAAGCATCCAAAGCAAGGTGTCACGCTGCCGTGCAGGATATACAAAGAGTACAGGATGACAGAGCACAGCAAACAAGTCGGGGTACTCACGCCCTGCTGAGGCTTATGTGAGCAGGCTTTTGGCTCTTCTTGTGAATACTTCTTGCTGCCATGAGAAAGAAGTCCAGAGTGACCAGCCACAGACCATGCACATGGTGCTGCAGCAGTACTCAGCCGGACAAGGTGACTACACAAGACTGCTGTGCATTGCAGTGCAGAAGCGCAGCCAGCATGCAGACACAGTCTGGTACAGTTGCAACATCTCTGCAACTGTCTGTGCGCGCCCATAAAACATGTCAGCTAGTTCACTGACAGAGCTTAGCTGCAGCTTCTGCCATGGTTCCGTTCATCGTGGTGTCAAGCTAACGGTGTGCCGGATAGGAAAGAAGTCAGGAGCGCGTAAACACACCTGAGCACTAGTCCTGCTGACTTCCTGTACATGCTCCTCAAGTGTAGGTATTTACATCTGCTCCAGTGCATCTAGCCGCCCTTTGGCTGCCTGCAGGCTTGCTGACAGTGAAGACAAGGCTATCTGGACCTGCAGGAGAAACAGCACCACCCCCATCAGCAGCTGCGAAGTTTGAGTATTCTTGCTTTGTATTGACAAAGCAGAAGCGAGTACGTTTGCAGTTGATTGTTTGCTTCAGCACCAGCTGTGCTTATTGTTCCACAGAACAAGCTAAGATGAAGGATCTCATGTAGATATCATACGCTCAGAATGGCAATCAGACCACACAACATACTCAGCTGCGCATGGACAACCCAGACAATGCCACAGTATTGTGCATGGGCGAAAGAGGGAGGTAGACCTGATGAACATCATGGCCGTCCTAATCCATTCGTTTGGTGAGGTGCTGCACAGCGTGGAACAGGGAGCCCAGGGCCTGCTGGCTGGGCAGGGTCTCCCTGAAGGCCCTCAGAAGGGCAGCCCGCTCCCCAGCAATTTTAGATGCCTTGTCCTGGAAGTGATCGTACTAGCTGCATCTCTTACCAAGGATTGGCAATGCACCCTATGTGCACTGGATGCCTCAACTCTGTTGGTTGTCTGTGCATGAGGCCTGGCAGGCTGACAGCACTCACACTCATCAACCACATTTATGCTGAATCATGCAAATGCAGCAGAGCATTTCATATAAGGCATGCACAGTCCAACCAGCATTGCCTCAAGCACACTTGTCCTAAGAGTGCTGATACTGATCAAGCAACACAGATCAATGCGTGTGGTCGTTTGATATGTGCGTGGCTGATCACTTGCTGCAAGCATGCTGTCTGCAAAATGCAGATCACTGTGTCAAACTGGAGCATGCAATCGGAGCAGGTTTGGAGGTACCATGAGGTACAAAGCGCCCAAGCTCCTGCCGTTGGGGTTGCCAGTCCCTAGCATCCCCAAGAGCAGGACCATTTGTGGCATCTCTTAAGGCCTGTCTGTTACTGCCTGATGGTTGCCTCTGTAGGTCCTGCTCCTCGAAGCTGCCAAATCATGTGGCCATGAGCTCTGAGCTGCAAAGCTCTCGTGTGTTCTTGTTGTGCCCTGAGAGTGCGCTGCTTGATCTGCAAAAACTTGCAGTGCTTAAGATCCTGTGCAAACAACAGCTGAGCACTGCTCTGAGCATGAGGGCGTGATGCAACACGCGTATGCAAGGACTCACCAGTATATGATTGTAGTGTGACTATAGTGTCAAAGTGTGTCTTACCCTGAGGAGCATGCGGCACCTGTCACCATCTGCCAGAGTTGGTACCTCTCTGAGCATGATGGACTCTGACGTCTGCTCTGCCCAACGCATCAACATAGGACCCACTTCTTTGCCCCTGCACCATCTTACACATTTGCAGCATATGTATATTTGCATCGTGGATATGTAGCTTGGTCGATGTACTGCAAGACCCCAACGCATAAGAAACATTACGTACAACTGCGATGAGCCAATGCCTACTGCACTGTTGGTGCTTGGCTCTGAGATGCAAGCAGTGATACGGCCAATCAGCTTTTGACTGCCCATAATGCCAGCATTATGCACATACAGCTTGGATACCAGCTTGAGGTGAGTATACCTTGCTTGTTCAGACACAGCAATGAAGTCAATGAAGGAGTCTCCAGGGTTCAGGATGTCCCACAGTAGGTGGTCATAGCAGTAGTTCCACAAAGTTGTCACAATGCTTGTCCTCCTCCAGATCTGCACACACTGCAGGGCTTGCTTGTTGGCTTGTGGATCAGACAGGCAAGATCACAAACTAGCAACCCACGGCGGAAGGTGCATGCGCGTCCTGGATTGCAGACTGCTTAAGCCTGGTAGCTAGCATGAACAGACCTCCAGATAAGTCAAGTGCTCTTCCTCTTGCTCCCACAGGCGGAGCACAACAGCGCCAAGCACCACATCTCCCTCGTATGCTACTCCTGCAAAGAACACGCCAGATGCAGTCGGCACTCCGCTCAATAAACAAAAAACAACACAAACACTTAACTCGTTTGCTCAGGTTCTTGACAACAGCGCGACCTGTTGAAAAATACATGCTCTGTAGCCTGCATCGAGACAGACTCACCTATCTGAGACCACATATCTGCGTTGCTGTACAGTTCGTCGGTCTCGATGTCTATGTATTGCTCAGGGGTCTGCCCTGCTCCTCGAACCTCCGCTGCAAAGTTTTTGGCGGTCAATTGCACCACTGCCAAGCAGTCTGCTCTACTGCTCGGATTTCTGACTTGTATGACGGTCTTCATTTGTCAGCGAACCACTCATGCCGCTCCGAGTCCTTCAAGATGCTGCAGCTGCATGGGATGGGAATCGGAATCAAGCTCCAGCTGGAATTGCATGCCAATTCGCTAACAGGGTTTGTCAAATTAGTGCAAGGGCTTGACACTCAACTTCTCTGCTAAATAGACTCAAATTGGGTCACCCAATCAGTCATGCTTGATAAACCCTGTACGTACAAAGTGACGTAACACTGCACGTAAAGTTTGGATTCCCTCAAAATTGGCAGATGAACGCTCTGTGTGTAACAGGCACACCTGTGCAGTGCACAGTACAGTGAACGCGTTTGTACTACTGCTGTGTTCACACACGACCAACTGCAAGGTTGTCACCAGGCTACATCGAGTATTTGTTGGTGGCACGGTGGCGTATACTTTCATGGCTGAGTCAAAACCGCTTCTGGCTCAATGGCTTTGTGCCTGTCCTCGGGTCAGAGTTTTTCTGGTATATCTGCTGAGCATGCTGTTGTCAGATCGCACCCTCCCGACATTCGCCAAGCTATTTGGGTTCAAGCTTCCGGACAAGGTCTATCCCTGCTCTTGCTTTCTGCATGCATGCATATGCCACCATCTGACAGCACCTGTAGACTATCGCGGACTCAAGTCATCGCTTTGTATGCAAACCTGTCATTTCTGCAGACAGTTCACGGCCAGTTGGAGCAACAAGTACTGGACCATGTAAAGAAGAGCGCGCCTCAAGGAGACTCTCAAGCAGTACTGGCTGCCATAGACAGCTTCGTTTCTGACAAAGGCATGCTGATCAACATAGGCGAGAACAAAGGCAGACTTGTTGAGTCTGTGATCAACCAGCATCAGCCAATGGTAGGCATAAGCTTGTCAATGATATGCCTCTTTGCTTGTGCATGCATGCATCATGTTTTGCCTGCTGTGACAAATTGGCAGGGCCTGAAAGTTCACACTCTCACAACTTTGTCCCCCACCTTCTGGCTGCCCGCTGGACATCAGATGCACTGCGTCTTGCTTGATATAGGGACCACATCACTACTTTATGCATGCCATGACATGCAAAACGCACTGGGCAATAGCACGCACTCAGTTCAAGTTCAGCTGTGCAGCGCAATGCGATAAGTACCCATCAGCTCCTTGGTTGTATTTCAAGGTTGTACCGCTCACTCAATCTCAGCCGTGAAGTCTCTGTACAGTCTGTCACAGCTGGCTTTCCACCATTTTGCACATCACAGTTTAATTAGCTTATCTCAATACCTGCAGTACCGCACAGACATATCTGCTAATGGTCTGCAGGTAGCACTAGAGCTGGGAAGCTATATAGGCTACTCAGCAATCACTCAAGCACGCAAATTGCCTGCTGGCGGGAAGCTCTATGGCATTGAGCTGGACGCAACAAACGCACGTATCACTCAAGAAATGGTTCAGCATGCCGGTCTCAGTCACAAGGTGGAGATCCTGAAAGGAAACTTGGAGTCATCAATCCTGGTAGGCTTGCTTACACAGCATATGAGCATGTCCTGCTGTGCTTCTTGCACCTCAGATGCAAAGCACAGCAGGTCCACTTTGAGTCTGCTTGCAACCAGGCCACAAGATCAACGGTCGATGTGGTGTATTACAGTACCAGCTCCATATTTCACTTGCATGCCAAGTCTGTTCTGCCTTGTTTGCCCCTCAGCAGCATTGCCTCATTGCTGTCATGACAAAGTGGTCATTGTGTTGCCATGCTCTGCAGGAGCTGCACAAATGCGGAGTGGACACTGTCGACTATGTCCTGATTGACCATGTGTACTGGTGCTTTCTGAAAGACCTCCTTCTTCTGCAAAAGAATGGCATGTTACGAAAAGGCGCTGTTGTTGTCGCGGACAATGTCCTGTTGCCAGGAGCCCCAGACTACAGGAGATATGTGAAAACCTCTGCACATTTCTCCACTGTTGAGCATATTGTAGACCTGCCAGCCAGCCATGTTATTTGTGACATCATGACTGTGTCAGATTTTTTAGGATGAAGATGATCACCATCTGCTGCTTCTGACATTGTAGCATGTCTGGGGCATGGCACTGTCTAAAGCCACACAAACATTAGGTTCAGGTTGCTCCTAGCTTAGTAGGCTGAACGATCCTGGCAGGCTACAGCTGTGAACTTCTTGTACAGATCAGCATCAGGGAGGTTTGAGCGCTGAAATCAGTGACAGCGAGGGTCGAAACTCTGATTCACTCTTAATACAGGTGGCAAATCATTTACAAGAATGCAGACAGTCAAGCTGAAAAATCGCGTCTGTTTATATGCGCACATGAAGCACACTTCGTCCTGGACCCTGATGCACGGTTGACGGAGTGATTATCCGTTTGATTTCAGACAAAAGAGTAAACACTGCAGCAAATCTGATTCTAGCTATACAAGACACATCTCATGCTGCTGCTACACACACACACACACACCCTGGCAAATGAAACATAGAGTATAAGGCTTGCATACTCACACATTCGTTCAATGCATCACCATCTACAGTTGCAAATGGCATTCCACAACGAAGTCCTGTGCCATGAATGGTGGATGCCAATGCACTGCTGACATACACCTTAAAAAGGACTCCACTCAAAAACTACTGGGATTGGTAAATGATGGTACACAAAACAGCACTGCTGCGTCTACTGTATCTACACTTCACTTACAACAGGGCTCTGAGGACTGTTCGTTTCATTTAGCCCAGCACCACCGGCGGAAACGCCCACTGTGCACAGCTGTGCAGCTGAACTGCCTTTTGCAACACTGTCTGCCAAGCTATTTCCAGCAAGAGTCAGTTCTGCTTTTCGCCTGGCAGGCCTGTAGCGACCTTTCAGCTGATTGACAGTTGTGATGACTGCATCTGCTGTGCTGTAGCAAGCATGCCGAGTCTTGACTGCTGACACTGTCAGGGCTGCTGCCCACACCGCGCCTCGCAGTATTCGCAACCCCAGCTGCAAAACCGAGTTGAACATAGTAGTTGAGTGCCATGGAACGCGCGTAAGCAGGAATAACTCCCAGACAACATGTGCTGCTTATGGCATGTATGGATGAGCTCATACATGAATAAACTCAGCAGAACAGGTTCTGCAAGCTGCTGAATACAGACTGACTGGGGCTGCTGACGCCAGAAACTGCCCTGGATTCAGCTACTAAGAGAAAGCTTGCAGACTGAAGCTTGGCTTGTGCACAAGGCTCTGTGCAGTGCTTGCAGCCACACTAAAGCCCAAGCTGATTGTAGACATGCAGAGTCTTTGTGTTTATTGTGCAAGCAATGTAGCAAGATGCTGACCTGCATAGGAGACATGGCAGCCTGTACGTTCCTGGGCAGATACTGCACTGCCCTGTGATGCATCTGCCATCCACCCTCCACTGCGGCGAGAAACAGCATGGCTCCCAGAATGGCCCTGATAGACCTAGGCTCTTGCAAATGCCCTAGTTGCCCATTGGCATACATGACAGGCCAGTTCTGCGCTCCAATCTGCTGCTGTGGGTGTCTGTAGTATGCTGGCAAGGAAGATCCAATGGCAGCCAGGCCAACTTGATCGACAAGGATCTTCCTTGATATGAACATGACAGCCACGTCTGTCTTGGACAGGGCCCTCTGTGCATAGCAGCCAAAAGTGGCAAAGAGCCATTGTACTTGGCGGAAGCCGGCTGCAAGGTAGCTGCCTTGGGCTGCAGTGCAGTGCGACATGGTTGCTGCCATTGTCTCACCAAATGCATTCAGGGCTGTTTGAAAGTCCTGCAGCAACAGGACCGGCAGTTGACACAAGAGTGTGCAGGGAAAACAGTACCAAAAGCAAGATGTCATGCTAGGCCCTACATGATTTTTAGGAGCACAGGATGATACAGCAAAGAGAGTCGGACTCCTCAGGTTTCACAATTCCACGGCAGTCCTGAGTTGTGGTCAGGACTGTTCCACGACAGGATCGTGGGCCCTGAATGCTGGCCACAACTCAGGGCAATCATCGTGATCTCAAGCGAGCAGTCAATCAAATTGGCAAGACGTCAGGAGCGCACAAGCACACCTGAGCACTAGTCCTGCTGACTTCCTGTACACGCTCCTCAAGAGTGGGTATTCGCATCTGCTCCAGTGCATCCAGCCGCCCTTTGGCTGCCTGCAGGCTCGTTGACAGTGAAGACAAGGCTATCTGGACCTGCAAGAGAAACAGCATCACCCACTTTGGCATCTGCAAGGCTTGAGTATTCTTGCTTTGTACTGGTAAGGCAGAAGCCAGGATGTCTGCAAACAAATATTTGCTTTGGCACCAGCGCAGCCTTTGTGCCAGGGAGCAAGCTGACATGAAGGATGTCATGCAGGCTTGAGATGCTCAGAATGGCAATTGCACCACACAACATACACAACAGTGCATGGACAATCCTAAGGATGCCAGAGTACTGTGCTCACTAATGCGCGTACAAACTTGTGAGGTAGACCTGATGAACATCATGGCCGTCCTGATCCATTCGTTTGGTGAGGTGCTGCACAGCATGGAACAGGGAGCCCAGGGCCTGCTGGCTGGGCAGGGTCTCCCTGAAGGCCCTCAGAAGGGCAGCCCGCTCCCCAGCAATGTAAGAAGCCTCATCCTGAAAAGGGAATGAACCGTACTAGCTGTAGCTCTTGCCAAGGATTGGCAGTGCACCCTGTGTGCACTGGATGCCTTGACACTTCACTGTTGATTGTCTGTGCATGAGGCCTTGCAGACTGACAGCGTTCACACTCATTGACCACATCTATGCTGTCTGTTGCAAATGCGGCTGAGCGTTTCGTACTACAGGCATGCACAGTCAAACCAGCATTGCCTCCAGCACGCTTGTCCTATAAGAGCGCTGATACCGATCAAGCAACAAGAGCGATGCACGAGATCATTTGGTACGTGCATGGCTGATCACATGCTGCAAGCATGCTGTCTCTGACATAAAGGTCACTGTGTCAAGCTGGCATGCAACTGGAGCATGTATGGCAGCTCACCATTCCAGGAGGTACAAAGCGCCCAAGCTCCTGCCGTGGAGGCTGCCAGTCCCTAGCATCCCCAAGAGCAGAGCCATTTGTGGCATCTGTCAAGGCCTGTCTGTTACTGCCTGATGGTTGCCTCTGTATGTCCTGCTCCTCAAAGCTGCCAAAAGGGTGTGGCCATGAGCTCTGAGCTGCAAAGCTCTCGTGTGTTCTTGTTGTGTCCTGAGAGTGCGCTGCTTGATCTGCAAAAAAGCAACACAAACTTGCATCGCTTAAGGTCCTGTGGAAACGAGATTTGAGCACTGCTCTGGGCAGTGTCACACATAAGTGTAAGGGCATGCAGGATGCAGCACAATTATGATGCAAGGGCTCACCAGTGTACGACAGCTTTGAGCAAGGGCTGGCGTTATTTGAAGTGGTTCCTTTTCTAGGACCTGCAGGACCCCAGCATACTAGGTATTTGCGAGATGCAAACTGACCTAGCTGTCTTTGTGCAGCATGTGCTTGTAATTTTGACTCACTGTGACGATTGCTAGAACTGGCTGGTGAAGGCTGACTTGCGAAGGTTGGTGAACCAAACTGGGGGGTTGAGGAGTGCGGCGAGTTTGGTTGGTCTGCGTGCATATTCTGCCCTATAGCTTCATAGTTGGTATGTCGTGGGGAAGACTTGCCTATCGAGGGCATATGCGAGTCAAAGCTATGCTGAAACAAGTTATGTCCTGCACATCACCGGCTGGCTCGTAATTCTCGTCACAAGCGCCATGCAGACGTCAATGTAAGCAACGCTTGAGCTTTCAATCTTGTCATATCCACTTGATGCCAAGCGCTGTATAGTCGGTCTGCTGGTCGGTGAAGAACACGGAGAAGAAGATTACTGTACTTCGCTGAGCGAAATTAGCGAAAACCCTTTCTCACCAACGAGGGTTTTGACACAGAAGCCGCCTGCGTAGTGCATGTAGCTTTCTCTCAAGACTGACGAGAGTCAGGAAACTTGCGGTTAAATTGACCACACGATCTCAAGATGCGTGTGATCTCCGCTTACCTGTTGGTGAGACCAAGTCGCACATGTTTCACAGCTTGGCTCCGCAACGTTGCAGCTTTTGTAACATACTCTGCTGTTGCAGGCTGTGTTGGGTGGTAACGAATCCCCAAACGCTGATGACATCAAAACCATCCTGAACTCAGGTGCATAACGCAGCTATGCAACACCGTCACCACCCTGTTATGCAAGTACAACATATCACTGGGTTCACTTGTCTCTTGCAGTCTCAATCGAGGCCGATTCCGACAGGGTGGACCAGCTCTTGAGCGAGCTTGAGGGCAAGAGCATCGAGGAGGTCATTGCCTCCGGTGTGAGCAAGCTTGCCAACGTTCCCTCTGGTGGAGGAGGAGGTGGAGGAGCTGCTGCTGGTGGAGGCGGTGGCGCAGCTGCTGCAGGTGTGTATTGCGTACTGCTTTTGCTCATGTCTGCCAGTGGCACATGCTGATGTAGGTTCGCGTTCAAAAGGAATATGCACCCTAGCACATGCGCAGACGCTGCAAAGGGTCAGCTCTCACACCAGCCTGTAGTTATTGCAAATGTCATTATATTGCCAGTCAGAGGAAAGAGCCATCAAACGGTAGCGTTGTATGATGTCCTGCTGTCTGTGCTGCAGGCGGCGCTGCTGAGGAGAAGGCAGAGAAGAAGGAGGAGGAGCCTGAAGAGGAGTCTGACGAGGTAGAATCCAATATCATCCTCCTCGCTTTCATTAAATGAAGCATTCACAATAATGAGGTTGCACATAGACTGCGCTTGGGACTCCAAACAAAGCTGTCTTTTGTGTGGTATGCATATAGTTGCACGCAGCAAACATGCTTGGTTTCCTGTAGCACCAGATTTTGGCTGGCATCTGAGCAATCTTGTAATGATTTGCTCTTTGTGTTACCTGCAGGACATGGGTTTCTCCCTCTTTGACTAGACGAAGTGCTGAAGCAGCGTGCTGATGGACAGACCGCTGTTCTCTGTAACAAAGATCTTGTCGGTGCATGCCCTATTGCTCAAATGCCTCTGCACCTTGGCAGGCTACAGTGCTTGAAGCTGTACCATCCTTGCTGTGTGCAGATACTTTGTACAAACCACAGCTTTGTTCACCTGCTGGAAATTTGGTCGGCTTTGTTCACGTTGGTCTGTTGCCCGCAGCAGCACCCTGCTGCAGTATTATTGACAGCAGTCTTTATTGTCTTTATTGCACCATGACCGTATGTTAGTATCTGCATGCTGTGGTGGTTGCAATGATGAGCATGCAAGGTCTGCATGCTGTGGATTTTGGAATGGGGTTTCAGCCAGGTGTGTGATAGTATACTACGTATGTAGGCTCATCTACAAGGTGTGCGTTAGAACAGTGACACAGCGTTCACTGACAGGCATGATGCACTAGCAAGCCAGCCAGTGGACCTATCAGAGTAGGGCAAAACTCAGATGGCGTCGTCACAGTGTATGCTACACATTGGCTGGGCAACACTGCGCCTGAAACATCGTGCTGTTGGCTTTATTCAATCCCAAGACACAAAGTGCGCTATGAGAGGTCTACATCAGGCAGTCAGTGATTTGTTGTCTCCATCACTGCGGCGCATAGCTGAAAGCACAATGTCTTCTGACAATTGTAATCTTTCAGTCAACATCTACAGCAACCCAATTTTCATGCTTGATTACTGTTCATTCGGAGGTTTGTGTGACCAAACCCCCACTGTGCAAGCATCTGCATCCTGTGTTAAAGCGAATCAACGCTGGCCTGCAGAAATGAACACAGGGCTTGATGTGGGTCACTGTTGCTTTGGCACAGGCTCAGTTCATGCAGCAATCAGACTGCCTCCTTGCTAGGATTCTTGGTAGCTCAGTTGACAGCAGCAGCAGCAGCAGCTGATGACAAATTGAACATCTCAGGTTAACATCACATGTGGGCAGCGGTGATGCACATGCTTAGAGAGGCTTTGGCAGTCTTACTTTCTAGATTAAGAAAGCAGGCTACAGTCGTGCAGACTGACACCAAAACCCAGCCAGGCTGTGATTTGCCTGAAGCCGACTGGCAGTTTTCTGGATATTAACAGAAAATTGCATAGTAAAAGAACTGCATGGCAATCAATGTCAACACTACATGCACAAGGCAGCACAAGCTCAAATGCGCAGCACTCATACAGCAGAAGAGTCGTGATGCAGGCATACAGCAAAAGACAAATTGCCCACCTGCAGATGCATCCTGTGCTGTCACTGTTGTAGGAGCATGTGCTCTGGTGGATTGTTGCTGGCATGGACATGACCTGTAGAGAAGCTGTGAGTATCACCTGCACAGATGCTGAATTCTGATAGCCCCAAAAAAAACAGCATCAAGAACTGCTTGTAGAGAGCATTGGAACACAATGAGCCCAGATGCAATCAACCCAAAGCAGCCACAAAATAAGAAACGCATCATCATTGTGCAAGGTCAAGCAAAGTGTGGACCATTTGTGTGAAGCAATTCATGGCATCATCAGGACCAGCTCTCTTTAGGCTCAGAAAAGATTCAAATGCTTGGGACTGCAGGCAGTGGACAGTCACACTCATCACTGCAAGGCGGCATGCAAACACAAAAACATGCATGTAGGTGCGCCACAATCTAGTGTAGGCAGCAAAGTGTAGAGGTGGACAGCACCTGGAGAAATTGAAGCCTTTCGCCATCCTGGGACCTTGGTCCCAGATTTCTGATTGGCTTGGCGTCTGGCAGATGAAGTCTTGTTGCTTGTCTGGCTCTTTGTTGCGTGCCCCTCTCTGCAGAGGGGTGGCCCTGACGTGTGCTGGAAGGTTTGCTGAGCATTGGGAGCTGCTGCTCCTCTCTTCAGTGAGAGGGGCTCAAAGGATATAGCATTGGCATTGAAGTCATATTGCTGGATTGGAGCCCTGGCATTCTCAAAGGGTATGGCATTGGCATTGAAGTCATAGTGCTGGATTGGAGCCCTGGCATGCACTGCAAGTGGCTCTGGTATGCCTAGACTACCAGATGTACCTGCAGAACCAACAATCGACATGACAAAGCATCAACTTTGACAGTAATCATTGCTCAAGGGAATGATTGCCTTTGTTGCAGCAGCAGCAGTCGAGCAGGATCTGAATGCTTCATCACCTGGCAGGTCTTGGGAGCAGGCGTCTTTCAAAATGAGGTTTGGCTGTTGAGGCTCTGAAAGCTCATGTGTGAGCATCTCACTGCAATTGGTAGAATGGTCGCTGCTGAGGCTTGTCATGTGGCGATACAGCTGCTGGTGGAAAGGTGGTGCTGAAATCTGAGCCTGAGGATCACTTATATTGCCATAAGACATGAGGTGTGACATAGAGGGCCTTGGGATGTTGCTGCCAGGAAAGCCCAGACCCATTTGGGAACTTGGCTGTTGTTTCAACCTCTTGGGGTAGTAAGGCTCCTTGGGCAACAAATGTGGTGTTTGTGTGGTCTCTTGCCAACTGTGTGAGTGTTTGGTTGCAAGTGGCTGGTTGGTGCTCAAAGGAGAAGCCTGCGGGTTGCCCAGAGCAACGGATGGCTTTGATCTGCTGTGCTGACTGAAAGAGCAATTGGGATCTGTATGCCAAATGGGTATTGTTGAGCCATGCATCATCCGAAAGGTTCCCTGCTCACCATTGACATATGTTGCATGCCCTAGAGGTGGCTGGGTTTTGAGGTGTCTCTGTATATCTGGCTGCCTTGGAGGTGGAGGTGGAGGTGTCTGAGGTTGTGTCATTAGATGATTGCTGCCAAAGGGCTGTGAGCTGAGCTTGGGTGACTGCCAGAGACCATGGGTAGAACAGTCTGTCCTGTGTCCAAACCAGGAAGCGTCCAAAACAAGGCGTGCTGACTCATCTGTGGGGAAACCTCAGCAGGTGGCTGAACTGTGCAAAGAGGCATCGATGCCTGTGGCGTTGGTAATTGAAGTTGGTTGCCCCTGCAGCATGCACAATATTGTGGCGTTATAGGAAATGAGGCTTAGGGCTGCAGAACGCAAAGCCTAAACTAGGTTGATGCTGATCAAATAGGTGCTGCTCGCAGTCCACACCCCTCGTGGCACAAGCAGCTCAAAAACCCAATGCAAAACTTGGAGGACTGCGAAAACTCAATAGTCATCAATGCCGCAAGTCTGTTCCCCGAGTGCGTACCTGTCTTATAGGGGGAGTTGATACTCTGACGAAGTGACACTTTTCAGTGTGGCGGACACCCCTAACACACCTTTTGCAGTCCTTTAAACGTTGCTCATAATGACCTCCAATCGTGGCCGCCGCAAATTGAGAAGTTGAGGTGCGGCACCGTCAGTTGCAAGGTTTTCCCTCGCAGTAGCAGGGCACGACAGGGCCTCTGAATTTCGCGGGGCCGCCCCCATCGGACGGAAATTTTTGTGGGGGCTGCGCCCCCCACAAAAATTTTGTATTCGCATTTTGCGGGGGTTCCCCGCATGCTATGCGTACGTTGATGGGGGCTGGTTCAAGACTCGCAATGGCTTGACAGAGCTTGCTAAAACGATGCTGTTGAAGCTGCAATGCTACTTCAACACGACTTTGACAAAAAGATGTGTTCACATGTCGTCTAATCTAAGCCAAGTGCAGCCTCTAGGGCTAGATCATTGTCATCATCTCCAGTCAGGTGACTAAAGGCTGGCTCAAACTCTAGTGCCTCGTCATCCTCACTCTCAAACCCATCCTCAATAAGCAAGCACTCTATGTTGCTATCTGCATTGCTATCAACATCACTGAAATCCTGTACATCTTCCTCATCATTTGTTCTGGAGAGTTCATCCTCAGTGCCATAGGGTAAAGCAGAGGAAGGTTGAGCTGCTTTTGATCTACCAGAACTGGTAAAGTACTTTGTGAGCACGTTGTTCGTGCTTTCCGGCATGCTTGTCATGCACAAGTAGCTTTGCACATGGTGCACATGGTGCAAGTGTAATAGCGGTCAAAAGCGCTTAGACGATGTGCCCGCAAAGTCAGCAGTCGATTCTGTCAGTCAAGGGGGCTTCCCGCTTGGGCGTTAAGGGCATTAAGCCGTTTTGGGGGGGCGCCCCCCGACCGGCCTTCGGCCGGTCGGGGTTTGGGCACCCAGCCCGCCGGGTTTTCTGCGGGGTGCCGTGCCCTGCGCAGTATAGTCACACGCCAGCAAGAGCTGGTCTTCTTCTCTGAGCCTGCTGCAATCATCTACGCTCGCTCCGCAGATGGACATAACGGCTAAACCGATATTGCTTGCCTTGCATATTCCGTTGCGTATCAGTCGTGTTGCATAAGGGGCCTATAGAGGTGATACACGGCTGCCAAATGCTTCTTGGCGTACATGCAGAACTGATCTGACTAGTTGAGACGCGTTTTTGCGCACGGGACATGCCGCAGTTGTATGACCATACCTATACAGCATTACGAGGAGTTCGCTATTCAAGCGTTTTGATCGCGTGTTCGAGCAAGGTGTAAAGCACAGCTGATCAGACTGGTAACTGTTCAACATCGCCAGGCCGCATAAAACAAATCAGCAGTAGTTGTCCGGACTGCTGCGTGTATGTCAGCGATCTTTGTCACAGATCAGACGGGCCGTCCTGTCAGGTGGCACACGCTTCTCACCTCTGCTGCCTGCACGTTTGGCTGCTTGCGTGTCTGGCTGCAAGCTTACATGCCTGAATCAATTGCATTCCAGCTGTACACTACAGATTGAGGCTGTAATAAGCCTGCTTCACCATCATCACAGCAGACTTGTGACTGCTGGCATACACCTCAGGATGTCCGCCTCCCAGTCCAAGGCAGGGACACTGCAGCAGAAACTTGAGAATAACCAATATACACCAGCATCAGCGAGCTTGCCAACGACGTGTCTGCCATGGCAGCAGATCCCCCGCCCAAAAACCTACTCACAACAGCCTGTTGACAGAAGCACCAGTGCCATCAGGAAACAACAACGCATTCATTTGCAAAATGATGCCAAGCACCAGAACTCGAGTCCAAATAGGCAACCATCAGGTGTGAATGTCAACAACACACCCTGGGGTCCTTTTGTATTCTAGCTAACCTCTGTGTTGTACAACACAGAACAGTGCTGTTCATCTGTGGTTGATCATTGCATGACAAATATACATGATCAGGCTGCAGCCACAGACCAAGTCTGGTCTCTTCAAGGCACCACAAAAGGAGTGACCATTGTTTGTGGACTTTCTGCAGGCTTGACCCAGGCTTATACAGTCAAGCAGCAGTTTGAGCGCCAGTCACAACTGCAAATGCTGTCACACTATGCATCTCTGCAACAGCAGCAGCAACCGTGGCAGGATCTGCTGCAATACCCATCTCCACAAGTACCTTTAGCTGCAGCATCATCACAGCAGAACCTGAAGCAGCTGGTGCACCCAGTACAGTCAGAGCCTGTGCAGTATGCACAGCTGCTTGTGCAAGAACAAGCCTTGCGTCAGCCATCAAAGCAGCTGCCACAACCAGAGGCACCAAAGCAGCCAACATTGCTGCAGAAGACAGCATCACAAATTCCAGCAGAAAATGCGCAGATCAGCTTGAACGCCAATGCAGCTGCATTTGAGCCAAGCCAGCTCAAAAAGTTATTCTTTAACTCATCTTTGGGCACTGAACAGACTTCCCAAAGGGGGACCAGCAGCAATCAGGCACTGACCACCTTTGAAGCGCCAGACATGTCAGCACTCAAGCCTTCAGCTGCTACAGCACCAGAAAGTAAAATTGGTCCTGACAGTCCATGCATGATAGGATCTTCAGAACCCAAGCAACTGCCAAGTCAAGGCAGCAGCACCACCGTGTCAACAGAGCAGCTCAGTCCCCAATACCCATCAGTAATTGCAGACAAAACCTGGATCACAAATGGTATGCGTCACTTCTGGCAACTGCCTCTGTTCCTGCATTCATAGTGTGTTTTCTTTGGTCATTTCTCCAGGCATGCTGTATACTGTAACAGCCCTGTCTGCACACATTAGTTGCTCTAGCAGACAGCAGATACCCCCAGTCGCGGCTTTAACATAACTGCTTGTGCTTATGTGATGTGCAGACGATGTACGCTTGGCTGAAGATACCGTTTGCATCAAAGAGCATCTGGAGCTGAGTCAACAGCAGCTGCTTGGACCAGAAGCCAAGACCACTAGGCGCTTCCAGGTGGGACATGCATATGCTGCAAAACCACTTGTTCAATTGCAACATGCCTGGGGTGACTTGCATTACAGCCTGTGAATGATCAAGTGTCTTATAAAGCAAGCTGACTAGCTCCATGCAATGCTTACGGTGACTGCAAGCCTGTTGTCATAGTGGACTATATCATTATTTCTTCGAACAGATTTGTTGATGTTGCGTGCACTGCTGCAGCAAGTGTGCTTGAAGATACTGGAGCTGACTGCAAGCTTCAGCCAGGAGCTGCGCTCAGATATTAACTCACTGGAAGACCGCAAGCATGCAACACAGATGTATGTGGATGTTGTAGCCATTGCCAAAAGGACTAAAGATGCGCAGGAGCACTGCAATGCTCACCTCGAAGCCATGGTGAGCAACTGCATAGTGGACAGCTTTGATATGTGGTGGCTCATGTGCGCAAGCATGTGTCGCCCATGTTGTTGCCTTCTTGTTCGTTTGCGATTGTCTGTTTGGTCATCTATCTTGCACATGTGTTGCTGTCAGACGAATGTCTAATAGTGTCAATGTTGGTCTGCATGGTGCTGATCTCAGCTTGGCTTCCAGCAGCATGTTGTGGTCTTTACAGGCCAATACAAGACGCAAGAGTGCTGGTTCTTAGCGCCATCAAGGGCATTTACTAAGGGCATCTACAGAGGGCATCTACAAAGGGCACTGCTCAATTTGTCAGTGTCATAGCCAGACTGGACTTGGTTGCTACCTTTCATTGCTCTCCTCAAACCATCTTTGAGTTTTTGGAAAGTACTTGTTTGCACAACTGTTTGGCAGCCTGGTGCCACCGGCCCAATACTGTGAATGTCTATGCACATCTCTGAAACCACATACAAAACAACGCCATGCTGTCATAAGCATTGTTTCGACCACTCCAGTAGGTGGTATTCTCAAAGCCTTGTGAGGCCCTTGTCGTTGCCTCTGCGTGTATGTATTGCTGAAAGCTACAGTTGATGCTTTGTGTCGTTTGACTAGATTGCTTCTCTGCTCTTGCAACCACTCTTGAGAACCCTGAAGTTGCGTATGCTCTAAAGTATAGTGATTATTTAGAGTGATGACTGTGTAGCAGGTCTGAGTCATGCTCGACTCTTGTGCTGACACGCATTGTCTGATGTCCAAACCGTTCCCGTATGCTGCAGCAGCTGATACCCAATGTTGGGTGAACACTGGGCCATGCATTTCACAATGGGAAGCTGAGCACCAACAAAACTGCTTCGCTCAAACAGTAACAGGGAAAGCAAATTCAAATCCGTCCATCACATTTTTAAGAGTCTTTGAGCTAAGTTAGCGCTCTGCATAGTGTTCAGTGAGTGATTTAAATCACAACAACTTTTGCAGGATGATATACATTGCAAACCCATATTGGCCAATGTGATGCAATGACACATATGGCTGTGCTCCAAACATCTGCCATAAAACAAAAGTTGAGGCCTGCAACTGGAGAATTGTAAACATGATTTGTGGTTTGGCTTGTAAAGCTCTAGTAGAGCTGCTGTTGCATTGCATGCTCTATTTGCCACGCGTGCCCTCCTTTCTGCGTACAACCTCATCTGTGTATCGGATGCCTTTACCCTTGTAAGGCTCAGGCGGTCGCCACGCCCTCACCGCAGCTGCAAAGTCACCAAGAGACTCCTTGTTGTAGCTGGAGATGTTCAAGAAAGTGTTCCTGGTGACCTGCGCAGCACAAACAAGCCCTCATGATGACAGAGCAGACACCATGCCTGATAACCGAAGCCAACCAGCATTGCAAAACCATGCTTGCACATGAGTTTATTGTGCTGAACGACATGAGCCTGCCACAGTGCATATGCTTTACTGAAGGACACTCTTCTTCACAGCTGGGCAACGTCTGCTCTGCTCGAACTGCAGGTTTGTTCAACCAAGTAATAACTGCGTGTGTTGAACACCAGGCATGCATTTTGCAGCACTGAGTACACCCTTGCCAAGTATGAATGTGGCATATGTGGGCGCACCTTGACCTCAACGTCTTGAGGAATTTCCATCTCCACAGGGTGACTGAACCCCAGGTTCATGGTGAGCTTGTTACCCGCCACAGCCCCTCTGTACCCCACTCCAATCAGCTGCAGGTCCTTGGCAAACCCTTCACTGGCACCCACAACCATACCATTTGCTAGACTCCTGCACGTTGCATGCAAGTTCAGCCAACCTGTACAGCAATCATGTTTGCAGTACTGCTTTGCACTGGTGGTTCTCAGGATTCATGCCACTACAGACCACAGTACTCAATGCAAGTGCTGCACAATTGCAGCACGTGATGATGCATGACGCACTCGCATGGTATGCAAAGAATATGCTCCGTCAAGGTGTATATTCCACCTCCTTGTGTGAGGTCTAGATGTAGCAGCAGCATTGCATTCAAGAAGTGGGCATGCAAATCACACCAGATCCTACCTTACAAGCCCATGCTGTGCATATGCTTTCCGGTTCTTGGATGGATCGCTAAAAACACGCTTGACAACCTTCAATGAGTTATCCTCCTGCAGAACCAGGGCAGTGTACAGTGGACAAACACAGCAGGCTACCTGCTACCCAAGCCTGCTTGTTACAATAGACTAACCTGAATTATGTCGCACAAGTCTGGGAATGTCCTCTCAAGTTGTCTCTTGGGGCCCTACACATGCACGTTCTGAGGTTGCTGACACCTGACGAGGGGCGATTGAATGAAGCAGAGACGTTTGTTTCAAAACAGGAGCACTTGCAACTGCAGACACTGTGCTGCAAACACTCCACTGAACAGTGTCAGCTGAGTTAAACTGTTCAGTAACAGCTGTCATTACCTTGACTGTTAAATGGGAGCCTTTGATTGTCACAGTGACACCTGCTGGTATAGGTACTGGGGCCTTTCCAATACGGGACTCTTTGCACTCTGTGACTGGCGTTACTGATCGTAAGTTTTGCGGTCGCGGTTGCTGCTGTCTGATCGCTCCGACTCGACCATTGAAACTGCTGTGCATGCAGTGCATATGCGTCATTGCCTTTGAAACAGGCGATCACGCTTTTACGGCCAGCATGCAACGCTGCAGCGGGCACCAGGTAATGTGCCTCAGAGACTGCCCTATCTGCCTGCAAGGGTTTTGCGGTACCCTAATGAGGGGCCTGTGCTCGATTTCACAAATGCGTAGTCTCTGGTCACAATCAACAGTGGTGCGCTGCCTCAAACCTGCACCCAGCGGCATTATGGCCATGGGCGTTCCGATGGCCGATACAGATTACATCAAACGCATGGTGGGTGACACCCTTGCTAAGGGCTGTGCGGCAACAGTTGCAGCAAATCCTACTGACCCCGTGGAATATCTCGGGCAGTGGTTGCTGCAGTAAGTACTGTCTTGTTAGTTGTTGTAGCCGAGCTAGCTTTGCGGGTAATTTGACAGCTTTCCACATGCAGGCAGGCCAAGGTCAAAGACATACAAGACCAGATACAGCAGCAGCAAGAACTTGCTTCACAGGCTGAGGAGGCCGAGCAGGTCAGTAAGGCCGTGCTCACTGGCATGTAGCTGTCGCCTGTCACACAGCCTTAAACCTCAAAACTTGTTGTGCAGTCAAGCTGTTTGCGAGACTGAGCCAGCTTATGCACTGCAGGCTTCCGCAGCAGCTGCTCTGGAGACGCTGCAGCTGCAGCAGTCCAAGCAGCAAGAAGCTTTGAGCAATGTCTCATCTTTCACATCAGACCTGTGGGAGCTTTGGCAAAAGGTCAGCTGGGTTCTGCTGCGACTCAACAAGTTTTGCTGAGCATGACATTTGTCAGACTGAGCCTACTGCCAGCAACAGGCTGCCAGGCCAGCCAGCTGCAAAGAGGATCAGACAGCTTTTTGCATTGCGCCCTTGTCTGCTTTCACAGTATCTTCAACTGCTTCATTGGTACCTTTGTCCTTGAAGGACAGAGGTGTACCTGATAGCAATGGTCTGCTGTACGTGAGCAGAGCAGGTCTGAATGACATGCACCAGACACGCAGAGCGAGTATGGCCTGACCCTGCACTTGTTGCTGTGCAGGCAGTTGCTGTCTGCGCAGCTGAGACTAAAGTGGGAGGTGCATATATAGCTGTGGTGACAGAGCCAGCAGCACCTTTGCCTGAAGTCGCTTACATTGAGGAGGAGACAGAGCTTGCTGATGAAGCTCCCATTGCCCCACCAGGTCAGTTGCTGCATCACAGGGCAACTTGGCATCTGAGCAGCTGCACTCCTCTGGATGGGTGTTCCGCGTAATCGTAATTGCCTGTAAATAGCTGCAAGAGTTGCACAAAATCCTCCAGTATAAGACTACGTGGGACCATTCCCAGCATGTACGTCACATCCACTGTAACAGCCACCGGGCAATCATATCATCATATGAAGCGCACACAGCTTGCACGCTGTGTCCAACAGCAAATTTAAACAGCCTTGCATTGGCTCCCCTGTTACATGCAGCCCTCCAGCCGGCATATCCTTCAGACACACCCACCTGCAGCTGCAAAGAAGCATGCCTTAACCCATTGTCTTTGTGCTGACTTTTGCCATGGCGGTGCAGAGGCTGTGGCGAGTGGGGAGGCTGGCGGTGAAGGTGCAGCAGAAGGTGAGGCTGCGCCTGAGGCTACCCCTGCACCAGAGGAAGGTGAGCAGGGTGAAGCAGAGGAAGGCCCCCCCAAGCCTGACTATTCCAAAACCTCCCTGGAGTACGTCGTCACCTGCTCAGGACAGGTATAGACCCTACTGCAGCAATGCTTCTCTGCAAATGTCAGCCGCATTCACTGAAACTTGTCTTGGTAAAGAGTATCTCTCATGGTTGTGGCTTTGTGGTGACAAACAGCCAAACAGCATTGTTGACCTTCACTGCTGTCCTTCAGCCTGACGTGTCTGTTGCCAGAGCTCCCAGTATGGCATACTCACCACAATCCACAATGGCATACTCACCACAATCCACAATGGTCCATGTGGTGATGTTCACACTCACAACAGGAATGGATGCTAGAAAGGAGTGCAGCCCTGACACGGCCCCCTCCTCCTGGTGAGGATGCTGGTGAGGATGCTCCTGTCCCTCCTGCTGCTCCCACCTTCCGTCTGCTGGATGAAGCCCTGCCAAACATGTACCTGCCCAATGTGGCCTACACTCGCACCATGGTCTTCTTCAAGTAAGTATGTGGCTACAGTTGTGGAAGTGTGTGACCAGATGTCCAGGATGAAATTGTGCCCACCATATGTAGCTATATGTGTGAGGTGTGACACAGCCATACTCAGGCAAATGTGCAGGCATGGCAAGCAGCATTGTACGAGATTCCCAGCTCTACAAATGTCAAGACATTCTTGGGGTTATGACACTTGTGTCAAACAGCGGTGACCATTGCTCACAAAAGCTACTTTTTCAGCACTTGTTCTAAGCCCGTGTCTTGCTGATGTTGCATGCTTTGCTAGCCTCATTAGGTATCAAACATGCAGTGCGTGCTGCAAAATCACATATATCCCTGATACATGTGCAACCATTGAGTATGCTATTAGTACGCCATGTGCACTTGACTTGGCAATAAGTTGGAGCAATCCTTGAAGCGGCTCAGCACCTGCTATGCATCAGATTTGTGTGCAGGCCAGCGTCTTTTGCACTGTGCAACACTCATCTGTGATTGGGGTACAGGCAGTTCCCCCGGGTGGGTGCCTACTGGGCGTGTGGCCTGAAGGGCAGTGGGGAGCGTGTGGAGGCCATCCTGGCAGCCGACTCCCTCATGCCTCTTGGCAATGGGCGCCCCTTGTCTCACCAGGACAGGTCACCCACTGCACCTGTCACACCACACACCTACCACCAAGTCTGCCTGCAGCATCATTGACTAGTATGCAAGCACATAGCACATAATTGTATCCTGACACAAACTTCGAAGTTCCCATCTGGATGATCATCATCAAAGGCAGCAGATAGAACAGTAACAAAACAGTGACGAGTTAGACAGGATACATGTGTACCAGCACTTTTTGACAGAAATGCAGCTGCTCTTGTCCACTGTGTATCAATGATGCATAAAGGGAGTTTCTGGAGAAGCTGGCAGCAACAGTGGGAGCCAACATGGCCGAGCTGGGCAGGCAGAGGGCAGCTTCTACAGCAGCTGGCAGTGGCAAGGCAGCTGTGTATGAGCTGGAGAAGAAGCTGGCTGAGCTGGAGGCTGGCACTGTACTGGAGCCCTACACAGGGGAAGAGCTCAAGGAAGGCCTCAAGGCTGCAGAGGTATGCAACATTTTTTGTTGTTGGCCGTATCTGTCGCAAGGTGTGGAAGGAAATGTTATGTTAATGCTTAGTCATGGAATAGTATCACCTGCTTGAATTTTTGCTAGTAGGAGTCTCATATTATCGTCACAAAACTTGTCTTCTGCTTGTCATTTTACCTTGGGCCCTCAACAAGCTCATACCTCGCTTCCTGCAAGCAGGGTTGCAAAATGTCATGCAGCAATGTTGCCCTGCCCATGTTGCTTTTTCTCCATGCTGTGTGGTCAAACGTCACAGTTCAAGTAAACAATCACGCTTCGTTCCCATCAGCTACCATGTTCAGTGGCAAGGCCTGTAGTATGCATCATCTTGTTGCTATACATTGCCCACAAACAGTTCAATGTCACCACAGGCTGCATTGAGCAAGTCCAACAGTAAGTTGGCAGCCATACAAGAAGTGGTCAAGTCTGCGGCAGGGAGTGGCGTGAGCGAGCTGCTGGCTCTGCCCTGCGCTCCTCCCTTGACCTGGAATGTGCTGAAGGCCATGCTGCTGGTCATTGGCAAGAACCCCCACGACATGGACACTTGGCTAAAGTGCAGGTCAGCCAGTGGCAACAAGCACCTACCCTTTGGGCAGCACTTTCTGCTGTCAAGTCATGACCCAATGCATTCAGGCTGCAAGCAGCATCTGCCAGTGCTTGGTCAACTGTCTCTGACTTGCAATGTTTTGACTGTACAATCAGCTGCACTCATGACATGCGTAAGCTGGTCAAATCCAGCATGTACTTGCATTGGGTGAGCTGTAGATCTGTGGTTATCGGCAGACAATCTGTCTAGTTAGCAGAGCAATCTGTGAAGTGCGCCTTCACAGCTCAGCTCATATGTGCAGCAACATTGGTGTCACAAAGTGTCTGGCCATATATGTGCACCACATGTTCCAATGATGAAGTTTTATTGCCTGAATGCAGGGCTGTCATCACCCTAGCCTTGTTTGAGGAGGCATCCAGCCAGCAAGGGCCGTTGCCAACAGGGCAGGCTGTCTGGAAGGAGGTAAGGGGTCACATGGCAGCTGCTGCAGGAGGCAGGAAGGCCCTGGCTGACGAGTGCCCTGCCTCCTGCATTGGTGCCCTCCTGGCCATGCTGCTGCAGCAGGTCCGCTCCACCTCTGAATATGAAGTTTGCCCACGCTGTCAGCTTTTGCCCACAGACAGTATTGTTCTAGCTATTTGCTCAGTTGCACATCTGTTTCAGAAGATAAGGGTACCCAAGCTAATGATCTTAGCTTCTCACTGCCATTCAAGATCGACCTGTGATGCATATCCTTGCTCAGGAGCGTAGCCCAATACCAGCAAGCTCCTCCTTCTGACACAGCTTTTGCAGAAGTGCTTGTAGGCACTGCATGACCTGCGTCTCTTTTGTGTGAGTGTACATTTCACTTGTTGCTCACAGCTGTTCAAACACAGCATTGCCCACACACATTAATTATGCCTTGTCTTAAGGCGCATTTATGGTGTACAGATGCGGCGGACAGACAAGGCTGCAGCAGAAGCAACAAAGGCCAAGAAGGCTGTGGATGATGCAGACGCTGCTGCAGCAGCAGCTGCTGCTGAAGCTGCCAGAGCAGAGGAAGAGGCTAAGGCAGCAGCTGCAGCACAACAGGCTGAAGAAGCTGCAGCACAACAAGCTGAAGAGGCAGCTGCTGCAGCAACAGACGAACAGGCTGCTGACCCATAGCTTGTCTGTCTGAAAAAGCAGTGATCAAACACTCGCTGTATGTGTACACGCAATCAGCAGACCAATTGACACATGCGCAGCCACGACCTATGCAGAGGTTGTATTTAAGGAATAGTATTTGTATGCTGCATTGCCAGTATGCTTACCAGGCCTCAGCTGGTTTATATGTCTTACTACCTAACTTACGATGCAAGTCATGTTGCAAAATGCAGATAACAATCTATCACAGCAAATGTGTCTCTTTGGCCTGAAAATGTTCAGCTGAGCTGAGCTAAAGAAAAGATGAGAACTGTGCATTGGACTGCCCAGTTTCAAACACGACATAACAACGTCAAAAATGTCCAATTGTTGTACTCCAGCACACTATAAGAAGGGCCGCATGACACAAACATAGACACAGCAAGGCAAGATGTAGAAAACATATTATATAGAAACCCGTACTTCCAGTCATTATCTGATTGACCCAGTCATGACGTTGTTCCCAGGAGAAAATGCCTCCATATGCTTTGTCAGGCAGAACTCAGAGCCAGGTACTCACACCACATTGAACAGGAAATGAAGCTCGGGAGGGCATCAGAACAGTGAGGGTCTTTGCAGAAGCATTTGGAAGCCCCAGGTATGTCAAGATGATTTTGTGACAACAGTGCAATGGCATCATGATCATCTTGACACCCCTTTCAGTGCACACGTGCTCAGAGTTCGAAAAATCCAGTCATCTATGCAATCTGGCAGAACATGTGACTTGTTTAACCACAGCCAGGTCTACATGACCACACAACAGCCCTTCTTGGAACCAGACAGTCCTGATCCCATTCTGCTCATGCCAGAAGAGCCCCGTGGAGACAGCTTGTGCAGGTCATCTGGTCGCTTTGACAGGTCTGTAAGAGTCCTGACTACAAGCTTCATGCCCGGCCTCTTCTCCGGCTGCTCTGCCCAGCAGGTCTCAATGAGAGTTCTGAGTGCAGAGGGCCACATAGAGGGTATGGGCCGCCTGTACCCATTTGCTACCTGTGCATATTAACATATTCACATTTCAACAGGCGTCAACAGACTTGCCAACTGCATGTGCACATGCAACATGCTCGACGACAGGTTGCTGTGACTTGCCCATACAGATCATCAGCGTGCACTACTTTTTGAGAGCATGAAACAGGCAGCTGTCTGTGCAGCAAAAAGGCTTGCTATGCTAGGCAGGCTTACCTTATGAGCGTACATCTCAGCCATGTTGGCGTCTCCTGACTGGGACACAACTGCAGACGTGACTTGGCGAGACAAAAGCTCGTAGATGACACATCCAAATGAGAAGACATCCACCTGAGTCACCAGCTGTCAGTCAGCAGTGCAGGCAAAGGGCTGTTGCAGCATGCTTGCATCCAGACATACCATTGCACACACCTGATATGACATTTCTATCAAGCTTGTGATGGGCTGGAAATGCTGTCTCTTTGTCTGTGTTTATGCATGCATGCAGCAATGTGAGTGTGTGCATGCAACAGTAGAACCCATTCAAAATCAAACACAGGCTGCATTTTCTGTTCTTGCTTGCACAATGCAGTGCCTACCTTCTCATTGTACTTCCGCTCCTTGAACACCTCAGGTGCCATATACATGAAAGAACCTGTTTTATGTGTCAAGTCAAAGGTGTGAGCCTTATGCATGTTGAGGTACGCTGTGCCGGCGCGCCTGCTAGCTTCAGGATGGCTACCATTTGCTGTCATAGTCTTGGAGAGAGCCTCCTCCAAATGATTGTTACGTCCTTGCTGCAATCCAATCTGGGAGTCTTGGCTGGTGGCAAAGGTGTGTCTGTACATCACACAAGCACACATGAGAACATTACGCAGCCTACACCTAGCTACATGCTTGCAACATCAGATGTGGTGGCAGCCCCACAACTATATTTTGCAGCTTCTGCCTGAAGAATGGAGCTTACATTGTGGTGTCTGGGCTGGGGCTGTGTGCACCAGATTTGCTGAGGAGTGTGTGCAAACCAAAGTCTGAGAGAACAGCTTCTTCCTTGCCATTTGAATTTCCTGAAGCAATGCAGTCTTGCTATCACTTCTGTGCATGTCGTGATATTGCAGCAAATCAAATGTGTGAGGTGACAATGTCAACTACTACTCACGTAGTAGAATGTTCTCTAGCTTGAGATCTCTATGAGCAACCTGCAATCAAGCACACTTTGCGCATGTGAAATGAGACTATGCTGACCACTCCTGACATGCTGCAAAAGGGAATGCAGATCCTGGAGGATTTAGCAATACTGTTACTTGACATCACTGCAGGTGACAGGAGGCAGTGCAAGCATACATTGCAAATGCTAGAGTTTGGAGTGAGCTGCTTACAGCTGGGGTCAGGCTGTGCATGTACTGCAGAGCCTCAGCAATTTCTGAAAGCCATTGTACAGCCTGCTCTGTGCTATACAAGCTCTTGCTTGGATTCACCATCTGCAGCATGCACCGCACTATTGATTGTCAGTGAATGTGGAAGCCTTCATGTCAAGTCATCGCATATGCCTTCAGCAATACCCGTCAAAGCAAATTGAGCTGTGCAGAATGTGTGGCAACACTGTATATACACGCCTTCAATGCTGCAACAATCACCAGCGATCACCAAGGTTACCTGATTCAGGACACGGTCTCTGAGTGTGCCACATTCCAAATTTTCTGTCACTATGTATGCAGACAATGTTGGCTTAGCTGTGACCTCACTATCTGTACTGTCAGGTTTGTCATGGCCGTAGCCAATATAGTTCACTATAAACCTGCAAGTACACAGCAGTGAGTCACACTACATGTGCACATCCTGGATTTTGATGATGCCATCTGTGAATCATTGTGACGGATGTGTGCATCTGTACCTATGTTGCAGAACACGGAGCAAGCTGGCTTCCCTTGCAAAGCTTTCTAGCTGTTCCTGACTCTCAGGGTTGGCAGTAGGTGTCAGGTGTTTCACGGCCACTAGGCCGCCTTTATACTGACAGATATCGACTGCAGGCACCACACATGTCAAAAGCTGTTGGCATCGGCAGATTGCACCGTTGGAACCCGTGGAGGCTGATGCACGGTCGAGTACCTGAAGCAAAACTGCCCTGTCCGACACTCTTGACTTTTTTCAAATCGCTGTCTGGTATGAAGTCCTCGCCAGAGCAATTTTTGACAACGTTATATCTATGCTTTGCAGACAAGGTACGGTAACTTGCACCCTGTTGAGTTGCTTCTTGCCAGATCTGTGCTACGCTCTTGTAAGGCCCTTCGCCATCACCGTACTCGTCGCTGTATGGATTCACTCCCATTCGCGCCCAAGGCAGCAAAGGCTGGAGAAGCAAACTTTGACAGTCAGAACTTTGACAGAGACTGGCTTGTCGTTTGCAGGGCGGCAAGCGTACTTAAATGGCAAACAAGCACAAAAAATCTGCACAGGAAGCAGGGGCAGCACACGTCTTAAAGTATGCTCGATCCAGTCAAGCAAAACTGGCCCAATGCAAGTGAGAAAAGTGCCTGCTGAAGTGCAAGAAGTGAGTCATCGTCCAGCGAGCTGTTTCGCCCATGTGCCTCATGTGGGCTCCACGTGCGACTGGCTCCACCTGATAATTTTCTCCCCTAGAACTAGCGTTCCTTGCGTTCTCCCCTAGAACCTGACCTGCCAGCATCATGCAGCCTGCACATGGGGGAGCAACATTGCCTGCAAAACGGGGGCCAGGAAAATCGACGCCGCGGAGGGCCCCTTGGTGATGCCACGTCTGCATGCATGCGCGTGCATGCATGCTGCACAGCAGAAAGGCAAATTTCATATAAATGTGCAGCTGCACCTGACTCTCAGACCTGGATTGAGCCCACTACCGATTACTGTCGAGAGATGCTGTTTCTGAATCTGGCGCCCCCAAATCAATGAAATGTGTTTCAATTAGACTAAGTGACACATTGACAAGATTCACTTTGATATATCAATCCCATATATATAGTATATACTTTGCAAAGTTGTGTCAAACAACTGTGCCTCACACATCTGACCTTGGAAAATGCAATGACCGGCTGCGGCTTGGACTCACAATCTGTGATGGCATTCGACAGAGTCAAGCACACAATGCAGTCAAACTGCCATTCCCATTGCTCACCAATTGCAAGTATCACCACCTGCTGAGTGACAGCATCATGCAATACATCGCGCAGCCTGTTGAACTCACCACCTTGCATGAGTATACATCTGCACTTGTTACCACAAAACCTTTATCAGGCCCTGCAGATGTCCTTCCATCAGCTTCCTTTCCGTTCCATCATGTGGCATGCTGGGCCAGGGACCATCATCTTCTTCACGCATGATCGATCTTCTCGCTTGGATCGGTGAATCTCACTGCCGCTGCAGCCTTGACTGTGGCGCCAGTATATCATGCTCTAATCTCTAACTTTTGTTATTAGCCCTCGTTAGCAGCCTTGTCGGCATGACTGCTCTGTTAAGTTCACAAGCGATTTTGACTGGGCCAGTCAGCAGTGCACTATGCGGGCATGCTGCGCCGAGGGTGTTGAAGCGTGGCCAGAAAAAAGCGGTCATCACGACATGTCTCTCTGAGTACAGCGGACCTCCGCCGGCGTGGCCAGGTCGAGCAGTCATCAAAGAGCACAGCGACAAGGTCAAGCTACCGAAGGTGAGCATTATTGGGTTGGAGGTCGGCAACATATGCATACATTATGAAACAACACACACCAGTATTTGTATGTGCAGAAATTCTCTCTGCTCGGGTCCACCGGCAGTATTGGCACCCAGTCCAGAGATCATAGAAGAGCACCCAGAGCAGTTTGAGTTGGTAGCTCTTGGCGCAGGTTCCAACATCGAGTTGCTTGCCGATCAGATCAGGCAGTTTCAGCCATCCCTTGTATCCCTGAATGACGGATCCAAAGTGCAGCAGCTCAAAGAGCTGATTAAGGATGTAAAGAAGCAATGACTGGTCAGCAAGGAGCCATAGCTGTTGCTGAGCACCCTGATGCAGATGCAGTCATCACTGGTATCGTGGGGTGTGCTGGCTTGCAGCCCACCTGTCGTGCCATTGAAGCTGGCAAAGACATATGTTTAGCCAATAAGGAAACATTGATAGCTGGGGCCCCTTATGTGCTACCTCTCGCACAGAAGCATGGTGTGCACATACTGCCTGCAGGTATGCGCATCAGTACTGATGAACTGTCTTGTGTTTTGATGTATTGGGTGCACAATGGCGCAGGCTCAAATCGTGCTTCTCTTACTTGCAAATAGTGAACAGTGGGACAGTAGAAGGAATGTTGCATCAGTACAGTGCTCATTGACCTGCCTGTTGTTGTGGGCCTGCACACTCAAGGTCAAGCCAGAGCCAGAGTTTTCAGCACCTGTTTTGAATGCTGTCAGGTCTATTCCCAGGCTGTGAACCTGCTCTGTGCCAGCTTCCTCAACTGTGCTCTTGATACTTGCAGACTCAGAGCACTCTGCCATCTTTCAGTGCATACAAGGCCTTCCAGAGAATGGCCTGCGGCGCATCATTCTCACAGCATCAGGCGGAGCCTTCAGAGATTGGCCTGTCGAGAAGATGAAAACAATCAAAGTAGCAGATGCTTTGAAGCATCCAAACTGGAGCATGGGCCGCAAAATCACTGTGGACTCTGCAACGCTGATGAACAAGGGGCTGGAAGTTATTGAGGCTCACTATCTGTTTGGGGTGGACTATGACAATATTGATATTGTCATCCACCCTCAGAGCATCATTCACTCCATGGTAGAGACACAAGACTCCTCTGTTTTGGCTCAGGTAAGCTGACATTTCTATTAAGGAGATCTGCATCTGAGGTGGAACTGCTGCATACAGGAGATCATTGTGAGATCTAAACAGGCATGTTGGAAATACCGCGTCAGAAGTAGCTGTCATATCAGAACTAATGTATGGTCATTTGGCACCAAGCATTTGGCAAGCTTCTGCTGGGCAGCCTGGCTTGGCTTCTCATTAAATTGATGCCGAACGGCGTAGTCTTCTCTTCCTTTGTTTTCTTTGGCAAGCTTCTGCTGGTGCTGCACTGTCCTTGGCAATCTGCAAGGCAAGCAATAAATGCACACGTCAGTCTCTGCTTGAAAATAATTCTTGCTACTGCAGCTTGGCTGGCCTTCCATGAGAATTCCCATTCTGGTCACAATGTCCTGGCCTGAGCGCCTGCCCTGCTCAGACCAGTTCTGCCCTCGCCTTGACTTTGTGAAGATGGGTGACCTGACTTTCAAGGCTCCAGACGATGCCAAGTACCCTGCCATGCAGCTGGCCTACAGTGCTGGCCGCTCTGGAGGGACCATGACAGGAGTCCTCAGCGCTGCCAACGAACAGGCAAGCCTTGCTGCTTGTATCAGGACTGGAGCCCTCTCTTAGGTTCTCAACCCTTTAGTTGCGCAATCATGCCATGCCTGCTGCTGTACCAACTAGGCTGTATAGTGGCATGTATGTGCTTGCTGGAACTGACTCTGCAGAACATCTGTACAGGTAGTTCTTTCAGCTAGTTGCAATGCGTGTCTGAATTGTCAGCAGACGGAATTGGCCTTCCAGCTGCAAATTTTGCATACATGATGAGGGGGCTTATTCTGCAGGCTGTGGAGATGTTTTTGGACGAGAAGATTGGGTACATGGATATTGTCAAGACAGTTGAGAAGTGCTGTGATGCTCACGTGCAAGAACTACTGCTAAAGCCATCTCTGGATGAAATTGTGCACTTTGATCAATGGGCGCGAGACTGGGTCAGTGGCAATGTCAAAACTGCTAAAAGTAGAGAGGCTGTGGCAGCATAAACTGCGCCGGGATGGTCAATATTGTCAACACATGCCCACACCGCCTGAAATGCTATGTGTGGTGTTAGCAGCTTCTTGCTGTATAATTGGACCATGTGTTTAGGCCAGCAAAACCAACACGTTTGCGTTGTGTGCATAAGTTTGATGCTCTGGCAAGGCCCATATGTCTCTCTGCAGCGTTTCCAATGTTTGCGTTCAGCGTGTCACGTCTTATAGGCAGCATGCCATCCAGCTTGAAGTTGCTGGCGATCTTACTATGTACCGGAAGCGCAAGTTGACAAACAGCCTATCTTTGGTAATTTTCACGCTGGATACAGGTTTAGTGCAAATATTATGGGCTGAACGATTGTATGCTGTTGGTGTGTCTGACCATGCTGACCCACTAGCACTGAAACAGCAGACCCAACTTCGCCTCTTACAGTACATGGAACGAATGCAGTTGCTATCACTCCATTTGTGGGCAAAGTGCATGGCCCACTTATCAGATGTAGTAAGTGTCAGACCACGCGAATAGACATGCACTAGTAATGCATTGACATTGCTCTCGAAAACACTTGCGATGGCTTGAGTACAGCACTCAACATTGCCCATTGGGCTAACGTCATCAGATTGATCCAAGAAGGCACTTGATCAGTGTACATGCTGTCATACTTCATGCTAACACAGCATCATGTAGCCTACTAGGCTAGCATGACCTGAAAACATCAGGGGAAAATCTGCTGGGCCCACCAATTCATAAACTGTAAATGAGCTTGAGCAACTTATAATTGTAGACAAAACACAACACAATTGGCCGCTGCAAAGCCAATTGCTTTATAGCTTCAAACACAAGATGCCTGCCAAACCACCGACTTGTAGGCATACCACTGGGACCTCTGCATACAATGCCAGCATTGCATGTCCTGACCTGAGCTGTTGCATGCAAGCATCACACACTTTTTTGCTGACATATGCCATTCTTGTGCAGCCAGGCAAGAGTATCAGCATATTGCAAAACGCCCAACCTGATGAAAGGCCATGGACAATCAGTTTGCAAGGCTGTTGTTATAGCTTTGCTGAGGGAGCCGTGTGATGAGTGTCTGACAAATACTTCCTCACCAGCTGGACAGCATCAGCAGCGCAACCCCAATGCAATGTAACTCCAGATCCGCCATGACCATAATTGTGCACAACTGGAAGGCGCTTTGTAGAGCCATCTGGAAGCTGCACCTGTGAAACATCCACTCCAGCTCTTACATTACCCTCCCAAGGAGTGTTTGCGTTGAAAATGCATCCTGCTGTTGCCTGCATCCTGATGTCAAAAGGCGTACCTAGCTTGACCATCAGACGTGTCACAGGCATGTGTCTATGCATAGCTTGCATAACAACAGCCCACTGCCTGTCAAAGATGGCTCAAGGCACGTGCGTATGACAAACCCGGGACAGCTGGTCGTTGAATAGCAGAATAGCAACAAGCAAAGCACCAGAATTTGTCCAACTTGGTTGCAGCGACTTGCATCAAGCAAGTGGTGCAACTCTGCAGGCATTCGTGCAGCTGCATTTTGAAGGCACCTCATGATGCTCCAGCTCAAGGCGCACAGGTTCCCGGTAGGGCCGCAGTCCCACCCACTCCCGCACCACCTTGGCATCCCTCAAGCTGGGCACAATTTTGCACACATTCTCCATGATGCGTGCGCTGTCCTGCATATGTGCTTGCAATGTGGAGCCTTAAGCGCTCTCTACAACAGAAAGGTCAGAATGAACTAATGACGCAGCACAAATCTGTCATGAAGACCACCAATGTACCCAAGGTGCATGGGCTTCAGCATGTTTATTCCAATAAAGCATACTGTGAGACAATGGAGCAGCTGCTTTGGCACAGACTGCCAACATGAGAAGCATGTAGCTGAACAGCCTTTTTGACAAAAGTGATCTTGGTGACGTACTTGTAATACAACTTTGGTGTCCATCCAACAACCACCAATATCACTCTAGCTGCAGTGACAATACTGGTCATGTGCTGAAATTGTAGACTCAGGTCGTTTGGTCAGTGAATCTGTCGTGTCAGCGTACCCAGCAGTTGCTGTGCAATAGCATGTGGAGAAAACTGCAGAAACGGTGATAAATTGTCCAGCCAGCCAGTTCTACATGTGGATGTAGTTTTTTTACCATCTCAAAATGGGCAGAAGGATGGGCTGGAGCCTGACCTCTCGACTGACATTGGTGTCCCAGCTGTTCTTCTGCGTGGTTCCACCAAGCACAACTGTATCCACATTAGGTAGGATATAATACTGGGAGGTACCATAGTAGAAGTGTTTGACCCAAGGCGCCTCAACCCTCAGCACTTGACCCCTGCAATATCATGTTTAGTCACGCCTACATGTAACATCCTTACACAGCGCTTGAATAATGCAGTGAAAGTATGCACAAAGTTCAGCCTGCTGTACATGTGCTTGACTGCAGACAATGTCTGCTGCTGCATGCAAACTCAAATGTTTAGCGCTCAACAGAGCAAGCTTGCACATTGTACCATGCAATGGGACACTACAGCTTGAGCAGCACAGATAAGCTGCTCTTCATAGCAAGGTTGCAAACCCTGATTTGTGATGCACATGCTGTTTACACGTCACACACAGGAACTGCAATGGTGCAGCTCAGAGCTCACATATGTAAATGTAGTTTAGTGTCTTCTTGCATGGTATTAGTGTGCTCACAAAGAGCAGTCCTAGGTTGACTCAGCACTGCTGTCTGCACAAAAGACCCTGAGATGCAGCTGACAAGGCACCTGACTGGGATTACTTTGCCATCTCCAAAGAGCTTGCCAGCACGTAGTCCTCCACAATTCACCAATATGTCGTAGTCAGCTAACTCAGCCAGCTTCCCGATGGTTTGATGACGCAACTCTCCGCCTGCCTGCAACAAGACTTGCTGTTGAAAACGCAGAAGCAAAGCTATGAGTATGATTTGCTTAGTTCTAGACACACGTATTGCCAAGAAGCTGCTTGGATGTGAATTACCAACTGTGAGTATGCAGAGTATCCACAGCACCTTAGCCAACAAGCAAGCACTGCGCAAGTGTGAGAAACAACTCATGTATGTATATACAATTGAGCAACTGTACTTTGTAATGACAGGCACAACAACACAAGGTTGAAAATAAATCTACTGTACCTGAACAAAGCGTTGCATCAGGTAGTGCATGTACATCTGCATGTCAGTGATGACTGTGGTCCATTTCCAGCCATGCTTCCAAGTAGAGTCAGGGAACGTAGCCAGCTCACGAGGAGTCAGATGGCGGAAGCTAGGTGGCACGTCCTTCCAAATTGGGTCTGCTTCGTATTCCTGCAGCCATTGTGCTGCACTTTGTGGTACATGAGTCTTGCTGGGGCACAAATGCAAGGCAAAGTGCTAGCAGGCTTGCGATTGCATCGCAGCGAGGAATCACCACAACAACTACCTGCCATAGTTGATAGCCTGAAATGAGTTGTGTACCAGCAGTAGCACCTGCTGGTGAATTGAAAATGCTCAAAAAGTGTTTAAGTGTGTCACCACCCCAGCGCAACACAAGATGACCTGGTGTGTCACCTACAAGAATATAACAATGCTGATTGTTGCTGTATAAAGCTGTCAAGTCAAAAGTCTGCTAAATGTTTGGCTGCTGCTGTACACAATGACACACCCAGGCTGTAAGGTTGCCAGAGACCCCCTGAACCTCGACTGGTTGTCTCATTGCCCGTCAAATCTGCATAAATTGTCACTTTGACGTCTTGGACTTCTTCCAACAACCGAATGCCTGCTGCAAGACCGATCACCCCAGCGCCCAACACTGCAATTTCGTGAGGCATGCTACAAGGAACAAGAGGGTCTGGATAGTGATCTATGTAGCACCACTCAGCAGACGCAGAGATCGTCACTAGTACGTGGTGCAGACTATACGAAAAGTTCACAACCTAGGTGCTTGGACGCTACAGCTGTCGGGCGCGCTTGCATGTAATCAGTTGCATCTGACAAACAACAGTAAACCAGAGCATGACTCATGCTGCATGAGTAATCTTCTTCTTTTGAGGCAGGCATGACCTCAGCTGCGTCTGTTGAATCTTCGTATGACAAATCTCATCAGCTGATCCCGTGACTTCTCCCCTCTGTGTACGGGTTGCGCTCGAGTGTCAGCCTGGGCCTTGTACGTCTTGCAAGAAGCTGCAACATCCACTTGCGTTAACATGTGAAGTGCCGTCTTTGCAACTATGCAGTTGCCTTTGAGGTCAATAACACAATGCGGCAATGATACCATTTGACAAGCTCAATATCATATATCTTCATCATAGTGCCTCAACAAACTGTGTTGAAATATCTGAGAAGTCTAGATTAAGAAACATGTACAAAATCCTCTGAACATTGGCTGTCTGCAACACTTCCAGCCTGGCGCAACTATATGAAACACCTGTGTGTCCCCCAAACTAGATACAGATCTGAAAGATTTTTGAAAACATTGTTGACACAAGTGCAAGTTGGAAGATCAGGTGCATCATATTGCCCTGCAGCATATGTGCTTGCTGAGAAGCGCTGCTACACTATTTAATTTTGACATTCTTTTGACAGGATTCTAGAGCGCAAAGATTGCAGTGTGCTGACTTGCCCAATCGGGTGTTGCAACCATCACGCTGCAAAACTTGCTGTGAAGCAATAGCCATTAACCTGCAGCGGCATGAAGCAAGCCTCATGCTCATTTGACAACAACCTACATCTGTCATTATCATGCTCAGTCCAGAGCTTGCAGCTATGCTTGTGACAGAATACCGGCGCTAGCACTGCAGGAAGTGCAAAAAGGCAAGCGCTTGAGCTTTGACTGGTTGCAGGTGCATTTGGCCGGTGTGCATATGTGTAAATACTGTCAAGCAGAGTGCTTACTGTCAGGCCAAGACGAGCTGAAAGTGCTGACCAGGGCCGCAACGCATTGTGATCGACAGTCGTGACACAACAATCCTCACAAAAGCTCAGCCTTGCAAGTCTGCACACCAGGCAGTACACTACAACATTTGTCATACAGGCACACACAGCTTATGCATGCTGCAGACTTGCAACTGCACAGCTAGCATTGTTTGCATACATGTTGTCATAGTATATTTAAGGCTGTATCAATATGACAGCAAGACTGCCACCCTACATTGCAAGCTGTGCTACATTCACAAAAATTACAGCAATGTCAAGTGCCTGCTGCTGCGACTGATTTTTATGCTGCTACTGTGCAACTTACTGACAGACGATGCAAAAGACAGTCACAGACCTGAAGTCTTGCTCCAAATGCCACGCAATCGCAAAGTTCCAAGTCTCGCCTGTCGTGCTGAAGCAGCAGCAGCAGCTTAGGGCAGCAGAAAGCGAAAGCCTGCAGCAAGGGTCCAAATCACAGAACAGCTCACTGCAGTGGGTTGCAGTGTATCACACTGTCAGCGCAAATGAGCTTCGCAGTTATGACATCATGATCAACAATGCAGCGACATCATGCCAGCATAAAAATAAACGCAGCTCACATAATCTTTCAGCTTTCCAGACATCACACTAAGCTGCAGTTTCACGCACGCTACTGAGAAGTGGTTGCAATATTGATGTGTTGCAGCCTGTGTGACATTGCAACATCAAGCATCAGCTGAACAAATATGTTGTCTTGTGCACAGTACATGCCACTGGTGTTCTATCAGCATACCCTTGTGAAAGGCCCTACCTGAGACTCATCCCAATAGCCACAGTCAGGACAGCTCTGCAACACTGCTGCTGAGAGTAAGTTTGGCTGGCCGGCACCTATGTAACAATCTAGAAGTCAGTAGGCAATGACTGATCATTAGCTGACACATGCAGCTCAAAGCGCTGAAGTCATTGTAGCCGATGATTACAGCTGTGCAACTGGCTGATAACATAGTGACCAGCCATCACAGGCTGCATGACAGGGCCAGCTACCATGCATTGCTGCTTCCAACATGCAATTTTAGCATATTGCATATTGCTGTGAGCGGTCTCACCTGACAGGCTGGCCAGACAGGCACAACATGCTCAGGGCTGTCCTTTGTCCACCAGCTGTAGTGCTGCTGAATGCTAGTAAAAAGTCCCATATCTGCAAATCTTCATTCACACCTGCAGCAGCCACAAACATAACATCAACACCATTTGCAGTGTGATAGCTTCAATGACTTGCTGTTCTGCTGCAAGGCATACATAAGTCACTTGAGGCATTTGACTGCCCCTGTAAGATACTGATAGACACTGACTGTGTCACAATCACGGCACAACACTGATGTACAATACACTGATGTACAGTGTTGCTGCTTCTGTCACATGGTGCAGCTGTTCAATATGCTTGTACGATGACAAGTTTGATGGATGCACACGTGACTGCAGCTTCTGCAATCATAAGGGCAATGAGAAGTGCCACTGCAACAGTGCAGTTGTTGTAGTCATGTGCAGCTGCACAGGGGTAGTACACAACCTGGGGCAGGCTCAGACTGTCATGCTGGTGAGCCTGAGCCTGATGTCCTTCAAAGCAGCCAGCATACAAGAAATTCTGCCAGCATACACCAAATGTGCTTGACATCCTAGTGAACTTCAAGGTTTTGTAACAGACTACCTGGCTGCTGACGGCAACATTTGATACGCTTGTAGTCAAGGTTCCTAGCTTGACCAGCTTGTTTGAATCAGCAAGTGAAGTTGTTACGTACCTGTTTGCAACACATTCTGTCAAAGGCTTGGTAGGTGCGCACCACAGGCATGCAGAGCGCACCATGGTTGGCCAAGAGAGAATTTGTGGACTCGTTGTACTTGTTGCATGCACACTAGTCTGGGCTCTCTCTTGTTGGTTGCTTGCATGGCTCAGGTGACAACACCTGCAGTAGGCTAAAAATTCTATAGGTCAGAAGCAGCTGCAAAACTTTCAAAACTTGTATGACTGCAAGGCCTCTACTTAATTGAATGATTACATATGTACCACTTAATGCAGTTGATCTATGGCAATACTGCTTATTGCTTGCTGCCACGGAGCATCATTGCAAGTGGTCGAGAGCACTGCTGATGTATACACAATAAGCTAGTGCGATCAGTCATTGAGCAATGAGCACCAGCACACTGACACAACAAACCACATGATGACATCAGAATTTAGCAAGCACTACCAGCATGTTGAGTCTGAACAGTATTGCAGTACAAGCAAGCTTTTCATCCTCACCTTATTCAGGCATGCTAGCCACTCAAGAGAAGATTGTCGATGTTGCTTGATACCTTGAAGTCACTCGACAGACCACTTGAAATTGCAGCATCAGACCAAGCCTGCAATAGTGACAACCAGTTTGATAACATCAGGCCTTCCTGCATTGGATGCAAGAGATGCCTTTGTGATGCCAGACAGCGTTCAATCATTATAACAATTGAAATAACTATGGGCTTGCTGTATATTATATCTGCCCTATGCTTGTGGTAACACAGCAAGTGTGCTTGTGTCAAGAGGTACTTATGATCATTTCTGCAGCTTGCAGTGTTGTGATATGCTGCATGTGCAAGCAGTGATATCATATTGTCAATTAGGGGCATGGTGACAGCAAGGCAGAGCAATCGGACAGGGCTGTTGCTGTCTGTCTTGCCTTTGTGACACCATATAAATTTGTCCTGGCCATCCAATTTTTACCTTGCAGTGCTGCATGCTACAAGTACATGCAGTGTGACCACGGTGTCACCGCTGTTTGCAACACCCTTGTTTGCAACAACGGTGATCATTAGGGCAACTTCACCTAACCCTAGGCATGCGCATATGGTTGGCTTGCTCCTATATAGCTCCTATATAACAAGGTCCCCCCCCCCCCCCTTCCCTGACCTACCACTTACATGGCTGTAAGGCCAAGGGAAGCTTGGGCCCAATATGGGATCATCTCAAGCTTCTCTATATCGAACGCCTAACGGCGTCGTCTTTTCTTTTCTTTTCTTTCTAGCTTAAACAACAAAGAATAACAAAGATTGTTGTAGAATCATGTTGCTCTCTTTATGCAAACTGACATGGTCATGGTATCCAAGACTTGTTAAAAGACGGAAACCACAGAGATGTATGTGGCTTGCTGTTTTGTCGTTGTTGCATTTGTTTAGTCTTTGCATGGTTTCAGGTTCATGACAAATGCACCACATCAACTAGGACGCCACTTAAAGCTGTTTCTTGATGTCCTCCCAAGCCTAACAGTTGTAAACACACCTCTTGACACCATACAGTTGATTACTCACCCAGGATAGCTGATGACATTGTCTTGAGACGATGCTTCTGGTGTCCTTCCCAAGAAATGAAAAGGTTTGGACACTTTGATACACCCTTACATTCATACTGCATGTGAGACATTGATTCTGGCTGTTTGGCTTTACACATGACATCAACATCCCCAAGGGACAACAGATGCAAGTGCACTGAGGCAGCAGTCCTCTTACTCATGTGCGAGGAAGCTTTGTTAATCCAAAAAAATGCTAGTCAAATGGGTGGGCCAGAAATGGTCAATTGCTCAGCTTAATGGAGCAGTTCTGGGTGCTACAACTTCCAAAAGTTGACCATGATTGCAAGACATGCCTGACTGCAATCTGCTGGCAAATGCAACAAGTTTGGGAGGCAGTACCTTGGCTTGAAGTGAAGCGTGTCGCTGCAGTCAACCATACAAGTGTAGCCCTTTGCCTCTCCAGTGCATATCCTGGCTGCTGGTGCATTGGACATGCTTCCTGTGACAGAGCAATAGTGTTATGGCCAAAGAACACAAATTAAATGACAGTGACTGTCTTATCTGTGATTCCCAAGCATGTTGAGTCAACCTGTATTTGACTGACTGCTGAACACGAAATGTTCGGCTAGACAGCAAGCCTCAGGCAAGGTGTAACCTCAAGCAAGCTTGCAGATCCGGTCTGGCGGGCGTACGAAGCGCTTCGCGCTCAGCAGGTGCAAGAATATGAACCAAGAAGTCGGGTAATCGGGGTGGCAGCAAGTGCCGTCTCACCTTGCAGAACAATACCAGATGTGATCAACACGATCTCTTGTGTTCCCTCCAACAAGGCAAAGCTTGTTTCAGAAGCCTGTGGTGCCGCTTCGCGGCAGTGAGGAGGCTCTGCATGAGAAGACTCGGTCCGCCGTGCCTGCAAGTCAGTGAAGCTGATCGGCAGCTCGACAACCAAGAAAGCTGCTTGAGCAAGGCAAGAACCAAGATGCAGCTGCTTGTAGGGGAGCGGACCTGGCTTGAAAAGATCTGACAAAGATGACCTGTTCGAACTTGCCATCAATAAGTTCCATATGCCGTCGTCCTCCGCCTCGTATTCCAGTAAAGTCCGTGTCCAAAAGTCGAGCAAGCGTACACCAAGCATAGGTGATGTGCCTGCGAGGTCAGCTCAACAGCGGTGGAAGTTGACCATATTGACCAGGTCAACGGCTACTTGGATGATTGGTTGACCATTTTACAGGATTTCAGCAGAACTGCCTGCCCTCATTCTGCATTATGCCGCTGCAATCAGAACTTCCCGCTACCTAACTTGGCAAGTATCACCAGTGAGGCAGTCTACATCCGTGCACCTCGCCTCTCGGCAAGCAGACTCCTCAGTTCCGCTTAGCAGACGAGTCAAAGCCTCTGTCAGAAGTATGATGTTGAGCTCAGCTGCTCAGATCTGCGGCCAAAACTCAGCCAACGGTGACGAGCCATCGCACAAGTCCTAAAGCACCTGCTGGACCTCCCACTTGGTCCAAGTCAGCTCCACAGGCTAGACTAGACCAGCCTGCTTTCGACCAATGATCTCTGTACCTGCCGGTAGTTGGCGCCGAAGGCGCCTGCTGTCCGCGAAGCGGGCAGATGTCAGATGAGGGATGCGCAGGTGGCCGCAGGCCACCTGTGCAGCACTCATCTGTGCAAACATCTTTCTTCTCCATACGATTTACCTGCTTTTTTACCAGCTTTTTTGGACCTCCCAGCATTGTTACAGCATCCTGACAAAATCTCACACAAGCCTCAGATGGGCCATTCCTGCCCATACGGACCCACTGCTGCCCATGCCGCTTAATTGCATAGGCGTATACACACCCGTCCTATGCCCTATGCAGTCAGCTATGCTTCTTCCAGGGCAGCACAAGCCAGCAGCATGCAGTCTGCCACAGACTGGAACCATTGTGCCATCCTTTGAAAGGCTCTTGAAAGCAAAACAGCTGTCTGGGCAAGCAGCCAATTCTGCAGACCGATCTGCACAGCCTCTTTCTTATTGCAGCTTGCAGCAATTTGTCAGCATCATGCCACAGCATGGCAGCCCATTAGTTCCATTTCAATGATCCCAGCCTAACCTCTGCACAACATCCCCAATGAGGCTCCCAACTTCAGCTCTGTGTTGCTGTATCAAGCATGCAGTATAGCGCGCAAAATACCTGCTGTCATTCTGTCACACATGGAATGCACATTGCTGCTGGCACACTTTGATTGATCTTGCTTGCAGCAAGTTACCAAATGCTGAGGGACATGCAGAAAATGGTACATGGCATGTCTGTACAGTTCTGTGATGATGGGCACCATACAGCACAGCGTGACTATAATAGCTACTGGTAGCCGGTCAACAAATGCTTATGTACACAATGCTCATGCTGGTTGCTGTGATGATGTCATCGATGTCAGTGCTGTTCAAGCACAGTTGTGTACTGCCTTGTATGCGAACAATGTGTACACAGCATGCCATAATCTGGGTACTACCTGCAGTCTCACCTGGATTCATACCACACATTTGCTCGCTTGACAATGCTTGTGTATACATACACAGCCAAGCTGTATGGAGCCATGACTCGGCATCACAGTGATCAACACTTATGGGCTACAAGTAGTGTGTACGATTCAAGCCTGCCCCATCAGAATGATGGTTACAATACTGATACACGTGTCACTCTGCAAGTCGAGACAAGTTACTACACAGGATGCACTGCCACACATCAAATTCAAGTGCAACAGTAGCCTACACATGCATACATCAATGCTGACAAGCACATCAGAAGCAAAGCCTTGCTGTATGGAGGTCCCACTGTCAGGTATCAGCCCAAAATATTGGCACAACAGTACTCTGACTGCATGCCTGCATGCATTTGTCAGGAAATCTGCAGACTCAAGACAGCTGTATGAGCATAGGGTGAAATGAATCTGGGCAGGACTGTTGCTGTATTTTGCTGCAGCTCTGCTGTGCAGGGCTAGCATGTTGGGTTTAGGGTTTAGGGTTTAGGGTTTATAGGGTTATAGGGTTTAGGTAGGTACACTTTGATACACCCTTACATGCATACTGCATGTCAGACAGTGATGCTGGCTTTTTCCCTTTGCTCATGGCATCAACATCCCAAGGGACAACAGGTGCAAGTGCACTGAGGCAGCAGGCCCCTTGCTCATGTGTGAGCAAGCTTTGTCGACCCAGAAAAATGCAATTCAAATGGGTGGGACAAAGGGATGGCCAAATGCTCAGCTTGAAATGAGCAGATCTGGGTGCTACAGGTGCCAGCAGCTGGGCTTTGTACTGCTGGTGATCTGCTCAGGCATATGCAAGCATGCTGCAGCTTGAAAGTGTTGTTGCCAAATGCATCACTAGGAGCGGCGTAGGTCTGAAAGTCTGACAAGGCACTTTTTGAGGTTTTTGCCTGGCTGCCAGGCTTTCAGGGTGTGTGGAATCGTGTGCAATGGTCACCTGATGGCCCAGAACCGACTCTGGGCTGGCAAGCCCCCTTGCTGCCTGCTCACCACCTTTGCCTCCAATGGCAATGTAATCTTCTTCTTCTTCTTCTTTTACGCTTGCAGCCGTTTTGTAGGCCATTCCTTGTCGACAATCATCGACTGCACTCTTTGGTGGGTGCAGGACCGTCAGCATGCTTCGGTTTGCAAATGAAGCACCAACGATGAAGTTTCTGGGCAAGCTTGATCCAGACTATGACCGGAGCCTTTCAAGGTGGCACCCGGAAGCTATGACCATAGCCCAAAGGGAAAAGAAAATTTCTTAAGGCCTAATTGTCTTCTATTCAATTGTACCTGCATCAGATGTGAAAGGTCATATGGAACCAATTGCTCATTGGTCAAACGGGGGCATCTGGTTCCACATGCCCTGTTTGATCAATGAGCTGCAACAACCTTGCAATCGCGACAGACTCAGAGTCTGCTACTGTTGAGCGCATGCCAGAGTCTGCTAAAAGATCTACAGTGTCTGCACAACATTGTCAGGAATGCAGAAGATAAGCATGGATGCCCTAAGGGCGGCATGGCATTGATGCTCTCACTAAACTAAGCTGTGTTCCTCTCTAGTTGGCTTATAAGCTAGTTGTCAACTAGCCCTTCGATGAAGGGCTCTGCTAACAAAGGAGCATTATTGTGGTTCCAACTGCAGTGCGCCGGCAGTAGTGAGAGCCTCAAAGTGAAAGTGCCGCGTATAACCACAAGGCAGCTATACGTCTAAATCTATCATTTGTCAAGGCCTTGAAAGCAGAAAAGACAGGGCCATCTTTCGAATGCAGCACTTCAGAAAAGAGCAATGCTGATGGACATGTCCTGCACTCCAGCCACTGGAAGCTCATGCAATGCAATGGGGCTACCAGCACCCTTGCAGATGTTCACCACATGTGAGCAAAACACTAATGTCTCATTTGAGATGTGTTTTCATCTGCACAGCGCATAGCTGTGATATTTGGGTTCATGCAAGAAGCCGCTCCTCCAGGTCTGCTTCAGTTGTCGCTTGATTTCGCCAACATGGCATTCTGCATATGCCATCATCCACAAACGCCAGCAGAGGTATCAGAGGCAGATATGCAATCAGCTTCAGGGCTGCAGTGATCAAAAAGGTGTTTTGATACCCGAAGTGCTCGATCAGCAGCCTGCACCAGCATAACACAGCAAGGTTTGCCAGGAGCCAGGATGTTGAGACATTCTTTTCTTCTTTTCTATTCACCTTGCCATGCATGCAGCACATCAGTCATTCCTCTGTGTTGATCATGACCAGCAGGCCAGAAAGAGCTTGTTTGCAAAAATGCCGATGTCCAAGAGCAAAGTCAAGAACATGCGTCTTGCAATTGGCTATATCCCTTTGAGAGACTTTGAAACCAGCTGCAATCTTGATGCAGCAATGCATGAACCATCTCAGACGTGACTCATGACGCACACTCAAACCGACACATGAGACATTAGTAAAGCATGACACCTTACAATGGCATCTCCCATGACAGTGACATTACTCACCCTCCAGCAGCAGCAGAACCTGACCACGAAAACGTCCTCACGCTATCCAGAGCGTTGAACTTCCCTCTGTGGCGTGACGGCACATTATCCATCATCAAGCTCTTCATCAAGGGTCTGCCACAGTTAGCAAAAGCTGTGCGTGTGAGATGCAGCCCTACCAGGATCTGCCTGTGCCAGTCTGTGCCTGGAGGAACGTATGCCATGCTACACAGCAGCAGCATGTCTACCAGTCGAGACAGCAGGTTGACTTGCAGTCTACCAATTCTGCAGGCAGGCAGATGTACAGTCAGCATTTGGGATGGACTGACCAAGGAGGTTGCACATGCCTCTGCAACGGCCTGATTTGTTGCGAGGACACATGCTCGAATTTCAGACTAGGCCAAGTGGACAAAACTAAACAGACTGCATATTTTGTCGCATGAGAGGTTGAAGCAATTGTGTGATGCTTGATGATTGCAGACAGAAACAGCCAGAATGGAATGGGAAGCTGCTCCAGTGGGAGCAAGGAAAGCACATCTAGTTGAGGTACTTGGGGACTAAGTTTTAAGCAGTGCTGATTGTTCAATGGACACACATTTCAGATGTGCTCAAGGAGCCGCCAACGAAATCTCTCAACAATGTACTTATGTTATGCAGTGTCACAAGCAACCAGCTCATGTGCAAGCAGATACACCATTGCGTTACAGCTGCCTTAGCAAAGCAGCAATGGTGACCACTCAAAGAGTGCAGACTCTGCATGCAGACCATAGCTACTGCTTGGGTGCTGAAGAGGTCATACCTTTTGCTGAGGGGTTGACCCAGGAGGGCGGCGATGCTGACCCCCAGGGGGGTGAACACTGCCAGCAGGGAGACATACACCGGCTGCATTGCACACATCTGGATGAAGAAGAGCGCAAAGAACTTGATTGTCATCCCTGCACAGTCAGCATGTCTGCCGTCTGCATAGCTGCAACAACTATACTTATATTATTATATCAATATCATTATTAGTACATTATATTATTAGTATACCATTGATATATATATTAGGATATTCTCTTATTTAATGTTATTGTGAATGAATACAATCCTGTGCTACAGTGTGCTTGCAGTAAATTGAGAGCAACAACAGCCCCCTGGCAAATAGTGGGCATTAAGCTATTTGGTTCCGCAAAAGATAAATATGATGTTGCAATATAAATCAAGTCATTACCAGCTGGTCCACCTCAATACGACTTGCCTGCAGCTAAAGCGCCAACAAAATCTGATGTAGTGATCAGTATTGGTATTGTGATGATTGGCAACGGCTGAGAGGCTGCTGGCTCTACAGACGCGGCCTGCAGCGCTTTGGAGACTGAATCCTTGTCTGCTCCCAAGGGGAATTCCTCTGGCTCATGTGCCTGCTCCAACAAGCCTTTTGATGCATTTGACACCCTGCAGAAGCATTGCTCAGTACAATGAAAACCCGGGCTGTTTTTTGACTCTGACCAATGCTACGTACCTAGCACACGCCACGTACCTAGCTCATCATGAGCTGGAAAGCAATTTCAGTATTATTGTTGGTATTAATGCTGCTGATGAGATGACCAAAACAAATGGAAGGCCGTGGCAAAGAAAGACCAGAGCACAAGGCAGTCATGCCAGGCAGTAACTTGAAATGCTAGCATGAGAATCTGACGCAACAATGTGTTCCCAATCACCAGATGCATGAGTCCAGGACTTACATGCTTGAGCTTGACGCATGCTGATGACTCAGGGTTGCATCATCGTTGAAGAAGCACATGATTACAAGGGGTATGATCATGAACGCGAGGCCTGCTAACAGCACATAACGGCACGTTGAAGCCTGCAACACATGCCAGGTATTCCCCTCAAAATGCTGCACTGCTCAGACACCAACAATAAATCACTGTGTTGTGCTAGATGTTGCCAGCCGCCCACACACATGCTATCCAGTCAGAGAATATACTTCAAGAGTATGATGTTGTACTTGAATGTATCGGAACGGCAACACTGCTGTGTAGAAGACAGAATGAGGTGCTATCACCCATTTGAAAGCGTTCTTGGACTCTCACCATTGACAAGCCATGACAAGCCAGTAGAATTTTTTTACCTCCCATGAATTCCCTAGGAAGGCAAACAACACCACGCTGACAAGAGGCCCCAGGCCTGAAGCCATGCTGTTCACAACTGTTTTTGTTGTGTATAATGAGCTGCAGCAACATGCAGGATCAGCGAGGGCAGCCTCTAATGGGCAGGAACAAGACATGAGCATGAGCATGAATGATCGATGCACATCATGCAGCCTGTCCAGAGCACCACTTGTGTGCAGCCACGTGAGTCATGGGTTGTCTCAAGGCTCAGATGGACATATGTCAGAACTGTGACATGCGCATAACACTGTTGCACGTGCGCGTTGTGGACAGATTGGTGCATGAAAATCAGCTATTTCTACACATGTTTCATGACAGCTGTGCAGAAGCCATTGCTGTTGGAGGTTGAACGCAAATGGCCTGCCAATGGCCCCACCTTTTCCCCCTTGGAATGCAATCTGCAAATAGGGCTTCCAGAGGCGCATTGTTGAAACCAGTGTAGGTGCCAAGCAAAGCACAGGCGCCAAACAGTACATTCACAGGCAGCTTGTACAAGAGCGTGATTGCTAAGCTTGCACCAGCAATGACACCCAATGCAGCTGCCCCTTTCAGGATGTAGTCCCGTCTATACTTGTCTGCCATCCAGCCTGCTGGCAGGGCTGCCATCATCTAAAGGCAGCAAAGTAGAGAAAATGAAGCACAGTGTTTTGGCACTGCAAGACTGAACAAGCAACTGGAAGGTACGAACCTGTGCAATGCCTGTGACACCCTGCACATATCCCACTGTACTGTTGCTCCCAGTGCAGAGGTAGATGTATGCGCTGAGAATGGCACCAGACCTGACACTGGCACTGCCAGTCTCGAACAGTGTCCACATAAGAACAAGCTGTAGGACATCGTCATGGTTAAGTGATTCATACTGTTTTGAGTGGGCGCCAGAGGTGCTGTGCTGATCACTGCTGTACCTTGACATTGTGACTGCTCTGCCCAAAGATTTGGAAAAGCCGAGGGATACCAACCATCGGCTTAACAACACATAGTCTGCATGAACTACCTGTGTGTGTCGGAGACTTTTTGCGCAGCAACGCTCTTCAGTCAACAGGTGACTGACCGGGGGGGGGAGTTGGCCACTTGCAATCGATGAAGCAGATAGCCGGCCGGCTGGCTGGTACAGAAGTCGGCAATGGTGTGATTCACAACTCGCAACAGTCTAGCATGTGCAGTTCGAGTGGCCTGCTCTGGGTCCTCTGTTGAGCTCATAAACTAGTTGACCCGTATTGTTGGCTGGCAAAGCTTCGGTCACAAGCAGACACTGTTGCACAAAGGACTGCCAACAGCCAGGATCTGTGTTATTGGGGCCAACTGGCTTAACACTGGCTTCATGCCCTGAAGGAAGGTTGTGCATGAACACAACAACCAGCTGGCTTGATGCACCTGCAGCACCTCATGCAAACATCAGTTCTGCCTGAAGTCTGTACACATGCCTCTCAAACCTGAACATGTTGCATATGCTCTCATTGGAGGGTGCATGCACCCTATGTCCAAGTCATATATACTCAGTGAATTGTCCAGAATTCATGTGATGGATGATTCAACTGATTGCTTGCTGTGAGTTGCACAGAAAAGTAATGAGAGCACCCTTGACTGTACAATTACTGTCAGAAATCCATGATGTTGTACAGTGCTAGCATCACCTGCTGAGAGGAGGGACTGTAGTTCATCAGTAGGCAAACGAGGCTTGACTCTGTGAAACAACACAGTCAAAGCCAAATGCTTCTGGCCTGGATCCAAAGTGACGCTAAGACCAATCTTACTCTTCTGCAGATGCTGCTGCAGAGACTGCATCACTTTCTGTTCATGCCCCTTCACACCACCCACCAGTTGCACATGCAAAGTCTGCACTGCATTGGGCATGTCACATAAAGTACGCACCAGCGAGGGCAGCGAGGTCTTCTGCAACACCAGTATGGGACCTGTCTTTGGATACAAGCATGATTTCTTCACCTTTGATGGATCAGCTGACATACTGAGCGAGAAGCCACATGGTAACAGAAACTCATTCGCACTGGAAGGGCAGCCCCTCATTAATGCAGCGCGTATCCCAAAGTCTCAGGACAACTGGAGGTTGGAGGTGCTACGCATTGGCAGCAATGATCCTGCAGCAGGAGAGCTGGATGCTGCTTGGCAAAAAGGGGTGTCATGGTCCCCTGAGGTGAGTCAGCATCTGAACTCAGTATTGCCTGAAACAGCACTGGAAGCACCTTGCCCAGACATCGATGCCTTGATTTGGCCAGTTGTGACTGACTCCTGGTTGTTGCATGGCTTGTGAGGTTGGAATCAGAGCCTTTGTCAGACACTCATCGTGATGCCTGTTGAGGCATTTGTCAAGTGTATGCATCTACGAAGGCTGACTAAAGCGGGCTGTGCAGGATGGCAGAAAGCTGCAGGACAAAGTGCTTTCCTTTGATCCCAGGGCAAAGAGGTTGCCAGTAGACAGCATAAACATTCTGCTGTGCGGCGGCGTAGGGGCTGGCAAGTCCAGTTTTGTATCAACAATAGATAGCGTGTGTGAGGGGCGGACCTCAAGGCTAGCACCACATGGCACAGGCACAGGTTCCCTGACTCGCAACTTGCGCAAGTACACCTTCACAGACCCTGAAACAGATCAGCTGGTTCATTGGAAGCTGTGGGATAGCATGGGATGGGGCATGAATGACTACAAGCAAGGAGAGCTCAATTACATTCTGGATGGCAACTTGCCTGATGGGTGTGACTTGGACCGAGCCATTTCAGCTCAAACACCTGGCTTCAAAGCACAGCCAAGTCTGGGAGACAGGGTCCACTGTGTCATGATGGTTGTGCCATGTGACTCAGCTACAGATTAGTCCTACATGAAGCGCCTATGCGAGATGCGTCAGTTTGCTCGTGCCAGAGGTATGCATGATCCATAACCTCTGCATAGGTCTTGCAGTGTCACAGACATGGATCTTGAGCCAGAAGAATGCTGCTATGTGATTAGAAAGCCTTGCTATGGCAGCACTTTTCCCCAGCATGCACCTGATACACACTTGCTCTATTACAGTCATTACACAACATGATATTGCGCTCATTTTAGTCATGTTGTATGCAGACTTGATGCCGCTTGTCTTGCTGACCAAGATCGACAGCTATGACCCAGACGTCATAGGCGAGGACCTTACCAAGACCTTCCATAGTGCCCGCTTGCTAAACCTCATGGAGGTCAGCCGCTCATGCCCGTATGCATATGCAACATCTGCCACAGGCCTCTCTGTGCATGAGCTGACATCCCATGCCAAGTTGAATGAGTAGCACCCAGCATCAGTCAAGCTAGTTCAGCATCCTGACAGGCATTGGCCTGATACATTATCTACTTTCTGCCTCATGCATGTAAGGCTTTTACACCATGGGTGCTATCACACTAACATGCTGCATCATCAGCTGTGCTGCAAAAGGATTTCTGTGGTGCAGGAAGTGGCGGATATGTCAGGTGTAGGAGGGCGCAAGGATGTGCTTCCCATCAAGAATTTCTGTGATGAGTCAGAACCCACAACGGAAGCTGGTATCCTTGTGTACAGAGCGTTGCAGGAAGCACTGTATGCAGCCATTGATCACCTGAGGCGATCGCCAGAGATGCTTAATCCAAGTCAGAGGGATGCAGAGATTTGCTGAGCTGTACATTGCCACTTGTGCTGCCTAGGGCAGCCAACACAACAGATCAGGTGTGTCACAAAGCAACATATGAACCTGAAAAAGCATGGAGCAGGGCACAGTTGTGTCTGAGCGCATGCCTTGGTACAGAGTTTTGGAACGCATGCTTTACAGTGAACATGCTGTGGTCTGAAAGCCGTAGTACATTGCTTTGCTTGTCTGGCATCTTCAGTACAGCTTATGCCCTGCTACTTGCATTGATCGCTTTGTCTTGTCTCCTGTGAGGGCTTCTTGCCACCTAGGTGTCCTAGTGTGTAAGAAGCTTTTTTGGATTTGAGCATGACTCCCAGCACAACTGTGCGCTTGAGAATGTTGTGTACGTACTTGCTCTAGCATGAGGACCGACTGAATTGGCTTGTAGCGCTGGTTGTTGCTCCTGTTTATTTGTGTACAGCAATTGGACTTTTTCCAAGCTTGGTTTAGATAACATGAGAATAGATGCCATTTAGCAATGAAAGCAAGGCCCTTCATGATGGATGTTGGCCACAAGCCAAAACTGCCTATATATACTGTATTGTACTATATAGTGCAAGGTGAACCGTTCTTCACAATGTAGAGTGCATCATCACACACAGGCAGCCTGTGTACATATAGCACAATGTAAGCATACTTGCCCGCATCTTGTCATTGGTACTTACGGTGCTCTCAAGGTGGTGCTTACTTTACGTCATGAAATAGCCTGATTAGTAGATCTACTCTCTCTAAAGCAGACCCCTCAATTTTGTGACTTCTATGCTTGAATCCTATCATAGCATTTCAAACTTGTTGCTCAGGCAAGCTTACGCTCGCAACATCAGCTCAAATGACGTATTCTTATATGACTTTGCAGAGTACTGACTACGTATCTCACACGGCACGTGCGCATGCAGCCGTGTGCAAGCTGTTTGTGCATACGGCCTCATAAAATGCGCATGGCAATGATATCCCTCCACTTTCCAGCCATCCCCATACCCCAAATCCACACCAACTCACTCACTCACTCACTCACTCACTCACTCACTCACTCACTCACTCACTCACTCACTCACTCACTCACTCACTCACTCACTCACTCACTCACTCACTCACTCACTCACTCACTCACTCCCTCACTCACTCACTCACTCACTCACTCACTCACTCACTCACTCACTCACTCACTCACGCTGCGTAAAATCATTCACTAGTTCATGCATCCACTCTCCACAGAGCTTGCCTAGGCCAAGAGACCTCCGCCGATAGGAGATATTAATCAACAACGCGTTGATAGCTTGAGACACATCCAAGCAGGTAGACGGTATCACTGTATAAAACAACATGTCTACAAGCCTGGCGCTGACCCACTTGATCTGTGTTGCTGATCTACACAGCCGTAGCCGGTAGAGACCACACCAACAGCTGCATGAATCAGAGCCACTAAACGTAGTAAAGCAAGTGGACCAAGAGTGCAGTAGGCAGTGCACTGAGGGTGTGTTGCACTCGATCCGCATACCCTATCAGGCGTTTCATCTAATATACAGAACGCTCAGCAAAATGCCGTCCACGTTGGCTGCGGTCGCTCAACAGATTCTGGAGGACGTCCACAACGCGCGCAGTTATCTGGCACCCTCCACGCAAGCTGCGCATCTGGTCTATCTTCTGGAGCAGACGGCACAGCAACAATGGTATCTGCAGCCCCCTTCAAACAACGTTCCCCTGCTGATGACCAGGTTTGCTGCCTTGTCTCCAAACTTGCCGGTGCCTCTGGTCCCTCTGGAAGGTCAGCAGGTCCGTTCAGGGGAAAGGGCTGCTGTCACGGCAGCTGAGGAGCTCCGCCCAATCATGCTTCTCATGCTTACTGTCCAGAGCAGCAAGTTCAGTGGTTGCGCCAACCCTAAAGAATGCCAGCTTGACGCTGAAACTCGTACCCAGGAGGTCAAAAACTTAGCTGGAAAGCAGGGCGGCTACAGGCTCACATGTTTGCGTGCTGCTGTGCTTGCTGCCAAAGTAGCTTGCTGTGTGGACTTCAGCAACAATGCAGACAGCCCAGAAGCAATTGCCTGGCAGTGCTTGCTCCTTATCAGCGACAGACTCGACAATCATGCTCCTGATCAGTACTCCGTGGATGTTGAGACTCAGCAGGAAGAGCAGACGCTGTGTGTCTTGCTGACTCAGCTTTTGTTCTCAGCATTGCAAGAGTCAGTCAACAAACGCAAGCACAAGCAGTACCGAGGCAGAGCTGCATGCTCCATGTTGGTCAGCATGATTTATTGTGGAGCAGCTGATTGTGCCACCATAGCTAGACTGCTGCTGAAGTCTGGTACGCCACTGAGTGCCGAGTTCAGCTCGTGTCGCACATGTCAGTGCAGATGCGCATCGGCAAAGAGAGTGCTTGTGGCAAGACTTGGTCCATCTTACTTTAAGCGTCACCTACATTCCAAGCATGCCGAAGTAACAGTCCACACATGCAGAGCTATGTTTGTAACCACATGTGTTGTGTGCAGGGCTGATAGAGGCAACCTTGCTAGTCTTGCAACATAGCCTTGAGTGGTCTTGGATGGCCTTGCAGCTCATGCATGCAGTCCAGCCATACATCAAGCCAGTCCATCAACAGCTAGTGATACGCTTGCATGGGATCAAGCTCATCAGCACGTTCTTGCGTCCACCATTGCGTACAAAGGAGGAGCATGCAGGTGATGCTTACTCTTTGTTTGCTGATTGTTCAGTGGCTTCCTGATGTATCAGCACATATGCTATAAGATGACGAGCAAATGCCTTCTGGAGCAGCCAGTGCCTGTCCCACAAGCAGCTAGTGCTGGTGACATGGGTACTGCTTGACAACGTCTTCTGGCTGACACATGACATGACTGATTGCAGCAAGTGATATGTTTGCATCCAAATGTACCTATCCCTCAATGCAGCCGCATGTATGGTAAGCTCATGTCACATGTCAGAAGCAACCAGAGCAATGACTGTCGCTGTTCTTGTGCTTTTGTAGGAGCTGAGGAGCTTGGGCCTTACCCTGACAGTGCATGTCAGCATGAACCAGAGGCAGACCAGATAACGCCCTGTCTGAAAGTCATGATGGCGGCTGCTGAGGTCATGATATGCACACTGCCTGATGCATCACAGTCATCCACTGGTCCCACCACAGTCAGTGCGTCCCAGCAAAGAAGAGGTGCCAAGTCTAGACAGTCCAGAGCATTGCTCCCTGCAGCTGAAGAGCGTGTGCAGGTGAGCAGCTCTGTATCAATTGACGGCTTGTGTTCAACAATCTTGCGCACAGTAGGGTGATAGCATGACAACAATGTGACATGTTGTTGGGCAAACAGTGCCTGCATACTTGATGAGCAGTGGCTAGCCATTTGTGCTTAGCTCACTATGAACATGCCTGAGGCAAGCTCCGGGCTGCCGCCGTAGGAGGCTCCCATTGTGATTGCTGAAAAATGTATACTTTTCTTTTCTTTTCTTTCATGCCTGAGGCAAGATCTTCTGACAGCTGCCTTTTTGTCTTGGTGCAGGCTGGCATTGCAGCTCTGGCAGGACTGAAGTACTTTCTATACCATAACAATGTTTCAGGCTATGAGGTCATGACTGACACACTGACCGAGCTCATCCATGACCTGCTGCTCCCACTGATTCCTGATGCCACTGTCAATCTGGTTCAAGTCTACCAAGATGGCCTCCCAGTCCTCCTGCGCCTCCTTGAGAGCTGTCTAGCTGACTCACAGCACCTGCAAGCATTGCTTGAAGCCCTGATGGATCGCTTGGCAAAGCGTCAGGACTTGCTGAAGGCTGACGTGGTCAAGATGGGCCCGTCATTGTGGCTTGCGTTGGACAACCTACTGGATGCAATGACGAGCAGTACAGGTGACTCATTGTAATAAGGCCAAGCAGGCAGCAAAGGTTTAGCCTTTGACAATAGCTGCAACTCGCTGCAAATGCCTGAATGTGAACAGCCGCTGGATCCTGCGCATCAGACAACAGCGTTTGCAGCCGTGGTGCAAGACACTGCTTTGCTTGTTCTTCCACAACCAACTTATGCTTCTGCAGGTAGCGTTCAAAACAGCCCTTTCAGCTTGCATGTTGTGTACAACTTGCTGGCCCATGAGCAGCTTGGTACATGGATCTTGTCAGATATCGGCCGAACTTCGCAAATTCACTCCCATCTTTTGGAAATGATGGATGAGTTGTGGAAGGATGGTACACTCGAAGCATCTTGGCTGACAGCAGCCTGTGTGACAAAGACGTGCCATTGTGAGTTTGTGTCACACCCAATTGGAGAAGAAGAAGAAGAGCGTAATACTATTGATGGATTTGGCAGAGTCCATGAATGCCTCCTAGATATCTTTCAGGTGGATCCAGTGCTCTGTAATGTGTTGAGAGGAAGAGCACACTGCTTGCAAGCATGTCTGCCCTGCTTACTGTTCTGCAATCTGGGATTGGAGCTTGCTCAATGCCCATGGTCAATGAGCAGTGTTGATGTTCTTGCCATCCCCTGACAGTCTCTCACGGTAAACACAAGCAAGAATTGGATTAAGGGGCTGCATCTTGTGCAGGTTCCAGGACCATGGAATGCTGCAGAGAGTCTTGCTGCGGTTCGGCTTCTCAAGGCTGTATCAGCTGATCATATACAGATTGCAGCAACAGAGGTGCGCTTGTCCTGCTGCCCATGGGCCCCAGCAGATGTACACACTGCTGTATGAATGACCTGCATGATGTGGCTTGCTCATGCCCTTCACCTCATCCTGTTGCCACAGCGCCATCACCACCTGTGGGTCACCTTGCATCAGCCTATGTAGACATCTGAAGGCAATGGTGTTCAGCACAGAAACATTGTTTGTCTTGGGTGGTCCTCCTCGTTGTGCATGAGTTTCAATTACTTTGGCTGAACAGGTCAACCTCTTGCATCCCTTGGTTACCATGACATCTCCTTTGGCAGGCGAGAGATGGTCTAAAGCTCTGCCTACGCTTCATGGATAAAGTGAAGTCGCACAACAGTAGCGCTGTTCTGCAAAATGCGCTCGTCGGGTTTGCTACAATCAGGTTACGGAAAATGATGGCATTCTTTGAGGCCAGTGACACGCACATGCCAGCTCAAATGCAGGTAATGTTTGTGTCCCTACACAGTTACCACATGTAGAAACTGCTTGTACTCATGTCGGCATCCCAAAACAACCCAATGTACAGACATGCTGCAAGTACTCAAGCACATGTAATACACATTTGACGCATTGCATGGAGTTGTTTTGTACCTTGATACAAGAGTCCTGGGGTGTAATAAATCTTAGCCAGTATTTTGCCCGTCTGCAGGTTGGCTTTGCTGAGGTAGGAGGGATGCAGATCCTGACAAAATTGTACACGGAGTACCCTTTCTCTGGGGATGGCCAAGCCGCGCAGCTGCATCATACTGCTGGGGTAGATCCTGGCTCATATGAGACCATCAGAGCTGCGTTGCTGAATTGCATTTGGACTGCTGGCTTGTCACATGGACAGACAGATGTAAATGCTGTGTACTTTGCTCAGCATGGCTTGAGAGCAGCTGCTGGGTCAGTCACAGCAATGGCTTCAACAGCATGGTCAGGCTTTGCCCAGGAGAACCACAGGGCTGACATGCGCCACTTCATATGGTCAAAGCCCTGCTTAGAGCAAGCCAAGAGAGCAAAGCTCGAAAAAGTGGTTTCGATAGTTTGTAAGTGTGTCGGTGTGCACGACCAAGGCATTGCATGCAAGCATGTACTGTGAGCATCCACAAACAGCTGTACCTTATGTGACCGTGCTTGTCTATTTGTCATTGCATGTTGTATGCTGACATGATGGCATGTGTCAAACACCAGTCAAGTGCGTGGCTTGCCAACATGTGCTCACCACTTGCATATGTGGCACATCATTGACATGTCATTGTGAAAGAGGGGAAGCACACTCTGTCAGCACGGACCCATTGACTTGCTGTGCTTGCAGTTGCATGCCACAGGGCAGCTTGGGATCAAGCAGGTTTTTCAGGGGGCTCCCCCCCTGAGGGCATTGCCAAGCTGGTGTATGTCCTGCTGTATGACAGTCTAGCTAAACTAGTGCAAGGAGCCCTTGCAGTCAAGCATGGGCGGCATCTGATAATCAGACGTAAGCGCGAATTAGTTGCAGCTTCAAGCAAAGAAGAGCTTGCAGCCTGGACTGCCAAGTATGGAGAATCGTGCCGCCTCAATGAGCTACATGACGACGTTGCTGAGGATAGGCAAGCTTGTGGTAAGACAAAGATGGAGACAAGACATCTTATATTGAAGTGCTCCTGGCTTGCTTCTGCATTATAAGTTTTAAGTATTACATACAAATTGCTTGGCTTGGCTTGCACTGGCTTGGCTTGCACTAGCTTGGCTTGCACTGCACATCATCTTGGAAAGGAAAGCTCGATGACATGCTCTGATCCAAACATGCAAGATGCATGTGTGTGAACTGCCAAGACAGGAGCGCGATCTCATGTCGCAGGCCTGTACCTTCTTAGACACCCAATTTGCTTCATGAAGCTGTCAATGCAGGTATGCTGGCACAAGTGGCATGTGAGATGCGGATGCATTCAGCCTGGAAGGCAGACTTTGATGCCTTGCAATTTACAAACACCAAGCTGGATTCTGATGTGCTGTCAAACATGGGGTCCCATCTTTCCTATCTGCAAGAGTGTAAGGCCTTGCCTGAAGCCACCCTTGATCAGTTATCAGAGTGCTTCATTTGCCCCAAAAAGAAGGTGAGCCAAGCAAGCCTGATGGCTACACTTTGTCTCTTTGCAAGTGAATCCTACTGCACGTTGCAAGACAACAGGACTCCCTGCAGCTCTACCTATGAGTTGAATAAAATTGCTGCTATGCTTTGGGGCCATGAGATGCTGCAGTGCTCACATTTCAAGCAGCAAAGCAGCCCCTTTACCAGATTCATGCCTTCTGTATCTGTAGGCAATGGAAGTGTCTGCTGAGATGGCTGCTGAGCAGCTGCTAGCTGAGGAAGCAGCAGATCAAGCTCGCGCTGAGGCCAAAAAAGCCAAGAAGCAACGTCAGAAGGCGAAGAAGCAGCAAGCCCAGACTGTGCTTCATGCACAACAGTCGAGACAGACAGAGCAGTTTTGCATCCATGGCAGACAAGAGAGTCAGCCTGCCCAGCTGGAGGAGCATTCGACTTGGTGTGCCCAGCAGGAGGAGCTGCAGGCTCAGCATGCCCAGCAGGAGCAACCGCAGGCTCAGCATACACAGCATGAGGAGCAGCAGGCTCAGCATGCCCAGAAGGAGGAGCAGCAGGCTCAGCATGCCCAGCATGAGGAGCAGCAGGCTCAGCATGCCCAGAAGGAGGAGCAGCAGGCTCAGCATGCCCGGCATGAGGAGCTGACTGTCAGGCAGGAGGCCAAGCAGGCTCAGCATGCACAGCGTCGTGCTCAGCAAACCGAGCATGAGCAAGACCCGCTTGCTGCACAGGATGCAGGGCAGCCCCTGGTTAAGCAGCAGACTTTGCCACCCCAGCATGCTCAGCAGGCATTGCACAGTCAACAAGCTGCACAGTCTGAGCAACCACTTAGCAAACAGCACACCCAGCAGCAACAGCTTGGCCAGGGGTGTCAGCGCAGTCTTGACTTACCAAAGGAACAGCTGAGTGCTGGCACCGAGTCAAGGCCACACTGCTTGAAGCGCAACAGCCATCACCAGCACAAGCAGCTTGCCGGTGGGGTCCTGCCTGTATTGCTCAAGTCAGAAGTGGTGTCCCAGAAAGATGCTGCTGCTCAACCCTCACTGGACCAAAATAGTCAGCTTGCTGGCCCGAGCAGACACAAAGCAACGCAGCCAACGGACGACAAGGCGCTTTTCAATCTGTTCTGCTGCCCATTGACCAAGGTATCTGCCTTGTGTGCGTGTATGCAAGAATGAATGGTTGTACACAGACCTCATCTCTCAGCTAAAAGCAACCATGCAGAGCTGTGACTCTTGCAATGACTGTGCTTTCACACGCATGCACTAACTTTAGTCACCCTGGCAGTATTTGCTTGCTGACACCAGTATTGCTGCAGATGCACATGTCACAAGTCTTTGCATTGCATGACCACGCCAGAAAATGTCATGGCATGCAGGCTGCCATGCATGATCCTGTGATTGCTGCTGATGGGCACACCTATGAGAGGCATGCCATGGAGCACTGGCTGCTCCAGCATGGCACCTCTCCCATTACTCGGGCTCAGCTGAGTCATCTGAGGCTGGTCCCAAACATCATTGTCAGATCAATTGTCAGGACTCAGCAGCAGGGTTGAGGGCTGCATGCTTTGTGCATGGCGCATGCAGCTGTAGCAACCCACGCCATGTTGTCTTGAGATCTGAGGTACACACACTATTAGCATGACATACGCCCTGAATGCTCACATGTGCACCTGTGGCATCTCTGATTTCGCGAGCATATGCAGTTGGACAGTGGTGTCTGTCAGGGCAATGTCCTGACAGTTCTTGTTTGGTTGTGGCTGAGTGCATATCATACTTCGAAATCGTGAGTACCTGCATGACATTCTTTTGGTCCTTATGTGCGCATCTGTGTGCATAATCATACTGTCATTTGTCGCATACCATAATAATTTGCCTCCTAGGCATTGGGCAGATAACATTGCAAACGTGATAAGAGAAGGCTGCTGTATGGTTGACTGTCTTTAGACATGTTTTTTTTGCAAAGTACAGGTGCATATGATGCAGCTCTTACTAGAGACTACTGATGCTGTGCAGATTTTGCTGAAACGGTGAAGTCAATGCAATAGAAGCTTATGCTAGCCTGGCAACGTTCAAGGCCATGAAGTCAGCTCTTGTCACGGCAGAACAGTCAGGATTCTTACCCGAGGTGTCTTAGAGTCTGGAGACAATAGCCCAACAGCTATGAAACATAAAGATTGAGCCGTTGCCCAGCAATGTATCACTTGCCACCTCTCTGCAGAGTCGTGTTGCTGGAGATCCTTGACGGTGATATAGCAATTTTAGGTGACCTGCAACTCATCAGACATCCTGGCTTGAAAGCACAGGTGTATGTGGTGTGCGATAAAACCAAGCTGTTGGGAGTTCTGTTCGAAAAAGAGCCTAATGTCACGTTGTTGGTGCTTTGGGCCAAATAACGAAAAGTGCTGACCTCTAATGAGCCCCTGCTCACACACGATCCCTCGCGATCACGGTTCAGAGTTTATTTTAGACCTCTAATGATGCTGTAAAAAGGGCAGTCAAAAAGAAATGTTGCTGATTTTCAACCGCGTGCATTGATCATCGGATTCATAACTCGTTCATTCACTCATTCATGCATTCTCTCTAGAGAGCTTGCCTTCGCCTTGAGACCTCCGTACATACGAAGCGGAGTCACCGTAGCAATCAAGGACTTGTTGACAGCTCGAGACGTATCCAAGTAGCTGGCGGGTGTCACCGTACAAATCAACACTCCTACAAGCCTGGCGCTGATCCACTGATCTGTGCTGCTGATCTACACGTGTAGTTGTGCACAGCCGTGTAGATGTGCACAGCCGTGTAGATGTGCACAGCCGTATCCCGTAGAGACAACACCAAGAGCTGCATGAATCAAAGCAACTGTATGTACCAAAGCAGTTAGGCCAACATTGCAGTAGGAACTGAGTGTGTCTTAAGCTCACAACCCCTAACACGACACGGTGGAGCCGGCTGTTTATAAACAGCTTTAGGCGTGGCTCGAAAGCGCTCTCACGGCGAACCCTCTCCCTTTCACGCTTGTGAGACCTGCTTCAGCGTTTCATCCAGTATACACAACTCCCAGCACCATGCCGTCCACCGTGGCTGTGATCGTTCAACAGATTCTGGAGGACGTTCACCTCGCACGCAGATATTTAGCTTCCTCCCTGCAAGCTGCGCATCTGGTCCCTCTTCTGGAGCAGACGGCACTGCAACAATGGAGTCTGCAGCCACTTTCAAACAACGCTCCCCTGCTGCTGACCAGGTTTGCTGCCTTGTCGCCAAATTTGCTGGTCCCTCTGGACGGTCAGCAACTCCGTTCAGGGGAATGGGCTGCTGTCACGGCAGCTGAAGAGCTTCGGCCAATCATGCTTCTCATGATTGTTGTCCACACCAGCAGATTCAGTCGTTGCACCACCCCTGAAGAAAGCCAGCTTGACGCTGAGACATGTACCAAGGAGGTCAAAGACTTAGCTGGAAAGCAGGGCGGCTACAGGCTCACATGTTTGCGTGCTGCTATCCTTGCTGCCAAAGTAGCTTGCTGTGTGGACTTCAGCAACGATGCAGACAGCCCAGAAGCAATGGGTTGGCAGTGCTTGCTCCTTATCAGCTCCAGACTCGACAATGTTGTTCCTGATCAGTGCTCTTTGGATGCTGAGACTCAGCAGGAAGAGCAGACGCTGTGTGTCTTGCTGACTCAGCTTTTGTTCTCAGCAATGCAAGAATCAGTCAACAAACGCAAGCACAAGCAGTACCGAGGCAGAGCTGCATGCTCCATGTTGGTCAGCATGTTCTATTGTGGCGCAGCTGATTGTGCCACCATAGCTGGACTGCTACTGAAGTTTGGTACGCCACTCAGTGATGAGATCAGCTCATGTTGCACATGTCAGTCATCATGCGCGCTGTCAAAGAGCTTGCTGATGGCAGGACTTGGTCCATCTTACGTTAAAAATCACCTACACTCCAAGCATGCTGAGCTACATGTCCCAGTTGCAGAGCTGTGTTTGTAACCACGTGTTTTGTTTACAGGGCTGATAGAGGCAACCTTGCTAGTCTTGCAGCATAGCCTTGACTGGTCTTTGCTGGCCTTGCAGCTCTTGCATGCAGTCCAGCCATACATCAAGCCAGTTCATCAACAGCTAGTGATACGCTTGCATGGGATCAAGCTCATCAGCGCGTTCTTGCGTCCATCATTGCGTACAAAGGAGGAGCATGCAGGTGATGCTCACTCTTTGTTTGCTGATTGTTTGGTGGTTTCCTGAGATATCAGCTCATATGCTATAAGATGGTGTGTGATGAGCTCATGCCTTCTGGAGCAGCTGGTGCCTGTCCCACAAGCAGCTAGTGCTTGTGACAGAGGTGACATGGCTGCTTGACGACGTCTTCTGGCTGGCATATGACTTGTCTGCATGCAGCAAGTCGTCTGTATGCATACCAAGGTATCTATCCCTTAATGCAGTGACATGTACAGTCAGCTGTCAGAAGCAATTATAGCAATGATTGTCGTTGTTCTGGTGCAGTTGTAGAAGCTGAGGAGCTTGGCCTTTGCCTTGACAATGCATGTCAGCATGAACCAGATGAACTAGAGGCAGACCAGATAGAGTCCTGTCTGAGCACCATGATGGTGGCTGCTGAGGTCATGATAGGCACACTGCCTGATGCATCACAGTCATCTACGGGTCCCACCACAGTCAGTGCGTCCCAGCAAAGAAGAGGTGCCAAGTCTAGACAGTCCAGTGCATTGCTCCCTGCAGCTGAAGAGCGCTTGCAGGTGAGCAGCTCTGCATCAATTGACAGCTTGTGTTCAATTATCTTGCGGGCAGTAGGGTTATAGCATGACAACAATGTGACATGATACTGGGCAAACAATGCCTGCTTACTCAATGAGCAGTGGCCAGGGTATTTGTGCTTAGCTCAGTATGAACTTGCCTGAGCTAAGATCTCCTGACAGCTACTTTTTGTCTTGGTGCAGGCTGGCGTTGCAGCTCTGGCAGCACTGGAGTACACTCTGTACCAGAACGATGTTTTAGGCTGTGATGTCACGATTAACACACTGACCGAGCTCATCCATGACCTGCTGCTCCCAGTGATTTCTGATGCCACTGTCAATCTGGTTCAAGTCTACCAAGATGGCCTCCCAGTCCTCCTGCACCACCTTGAGGGCTGTCTAGCTGACCCAGAGCACCTGCAAGCATTGCTTGAAGCCCTGATGGATCGCTTGGCGCAGCGTCAGGACTTGCTGAAGGCTGACGTGGTCAAGATGGGCCCGTCATTGTGGCTTGCACTGGACAACCTACTGGAGGCACTGATGATGAACAAAGGTGACTCATTGTAACAAGGCAAGCAGGCAGCAAATGTTCAGCCTGTGACAATAGTTGCAAGTTGTCGAACATGACTTGACATGAGCATCTGCTTGATCATGTGCATTAGACAGCAGCGTTTGCAGTTGTGGTGGGAAAACACTGCATTGCTTGTTACTTTCACAATCAGTTTATGCTCCTGTGCGTGTTTTGCAGGTCGCCTCCAGGATTACTCTCTCAGCTTGCATGTTGTGCACAGCTTGCTGGCCCACGAGCAGATTGGTGCATGGATCTTGTCAGATATTGATCGTACATCGCAAATTCACTTCCATCTTGTAGAAATACTGGGTGAGTTGTGCCAGTATGGTTCGCGCGAAGCATGCTGGCTATCAGCAGCGTGTGTGACTAAGACGTGGCATTGTGAGTTTGTCTCACATCCAAAAGAAGAAGAAGAAGAAGACAAAGAATCAGAGTGTGATACCATCGATGGATTTGGCAAAGTCTATGAATGCCTCCTAGAGGTCTTTCAGGTACATCCTGTGTTTGGCAATCTGTGGGTTGAGGGGAAGAGTACACTTTGCAAGCGTATCTGCCCTGCTTGCTGTTTTGCAGCCTATGGTTACCCCTTGCTTGATGCCCATGGTCAACGAGCAGTGTCGACGTCCATGCCATCCTATGACAGCCCCTCGCAGCAGACACAAGCAATTGAACTAAGTGCCGTATCTTGTGCAGGACTCAGGACCATGGAGTGATGCAAAGTGTCTTGCTGCAGTTTGGCTTCTTGCGGCTACATCAAGTGATCCTGTAGAGATGCATGAGGCAACACAGGTGCGCTTGCCTTGCTGGGCCCCAGCAGACATGCAAACTGCTGTGTGCACTGTCGTGTGAATGCCGTGTCATGTTGCTTGCTCATGCCTTTGCTTCTCATCCTCTTGGCACCATATCTCAAGCTGTGGGTCATCTTGCATCAGGCAATGTAGACTTCTGAAGGCGTGTTGTGCACCAACACATTGTGTGTGTGTTGGGTGGTCCTCCTTATTTTGCATGAGTTTCACATAAATTGGCCAAATAGGTCAACCCTTGCATCTCCTGTTTACCATGAGAACTGCTTTGGCAGGCGAGCGGTGGTCTACAGCTCTGTCTACACTTCTTGGACAGAGTGAAGTCACTCAACAGTACCGTTGCTCTACAAAATGCACTCGTAGGGTGTGCTACAATCAGATTGCAGAAGATGATGCCACTCTTTGAGGCTGGTGACACGCCGTTTGCAGCTGAGATGCAGGTAACATTTGTGTCACTGTAGAGTCACCAAATGCAAGCACTGCTCGTGTTCATGTTTGCATTTTAAAAGAAGCCAATGGGCACACATGCTGCAAATACTGAAGCACACTTTAGATGCATGCGTTGTTGCATGGCTGTGTTGTACCTTGGCACAAGATCCCCAGGGTGCCATCCAATTGGATCTGAGCCAGTCTTCTGTCCACCTGTAGAGTGGCTTTGCTGAGGTGGGGGGAATGCAGATCCTAACAGAACTGTACACAGAGTACCCTTTCTCTGGCCATGGCCAAGCCATGCACCCGCAGCTTCATCATACTGCTGGCGCAGATCCTGGCTCATATGAGGCCATCAAAGCTGCATTGCTGGATTGCATTTGGACTGCTGGCTTGTCACATGGACAGATGGATGTAAATGCTGTGTATTTTGCTCTGCATGGCTTGAGTGCAGCTGCTGGGTCAGTCACAGCAATGACCTCAACAGCGTGGTCAGGCTTTGCCCAGGAGAACCACAGGGCTGACATGCGCCACTTCATATGGTCAAAGCCCTGCTTAGAGCAAGCCAAGAGAACTAAGCTCGAAAAAGTGGTCTCCATAGTCTGTAAGTATGTCAGTGTGTCAGTGTGCTTGACCAAAGCATTGCATGCAAGCATGCACAGTGAGCATCCACAAACAGTTGTACCTTATGTGACCATGCTTTTCTGTCTGTCATTGCATGTTGTATGCAAACACAATGGCATGCGCCAAACACCAGTCAAGTGCATGGCTCGCCAGCCTGTGCTCACCAGTTGCATATCAGGCATGTCATTGACATGTTGTCATTACGAAGGAACATAGCAAACTCTGTCAGCACAGACCCATTGGCTTCCTGTGCTTGCAGTCGCATGCCACAGGGCTGCTTGGGGTCAAGCAGGTTTTTCAGGGGGCTCCCCCCCTGAGGGCATTGCTAAGCTGGTGTATGTCCTGCTGTATGACAGCCTAGCTAAACTAGTGCAAGGAGCCCTTGCAATGAAGCATGCGCGGCAGGTGACAATCAGACGCAGACGCCAATTAGATACAGCATCAAGCAAAGAAGACTTTGCAGCCTGGACTGCCACATACGGAGAACCATTCCACCTCAGTCAGCTACATGATGACGTTGTTGAGGATAGGCAGGCTTATGGTAAGACAAAGATGGAGACAAGACATGTTTTACTGATGTGCCGCTGGCTTGCTTCTGCATTATAAAAGCTAAATATATGTATATATATATTGCTTGCACTGCACATTATCTTGGAAATGAAAGCTCAATGACATGCACTAATTCACAGCTGCAAGATGCATTTGTGTGAACTGCCAAGACAGGAGTGCGGTCTCATGTGTCGCACCTGTACCTTCTTAGACACCCATATTACTTCATGATGCAGGTACGCTGGCACAACTGGCATGTGAGATGCGGATGCATTCAGCCTGGAAGGCAGACTTTGATGCCTTGCAATTTGCCAACATCAAGCTGGATACTGATGTGCTGTCAAACATGGGGTCCCATCTTTCCTATCTTCAAGAGTGTAAGGCCTTGCCTGAAGCCACCCTTGACCAGATATCAGAGTGCTTCATTTGCCTCAAAAAGAAGGTGAGCCAAGCAAGGCTGATGGCTGCACTTTTTCTCATGCAAGTGAACCCTGCTGCATGCTGCAAGACTACAGCATTCCCTGCAGCTCTACGCATGATCTTAATGAGATGTCTGCTGTGCTTTGGGGCTGTGAGATGCTGCAGTGCTCACATTTCGAGCAGCAAAGCAGTCCCCTTTACCAGATTCACGTCTTCTGTGTCTTTTTCTGTAGGCAATGAAACTGTCTGCAGAGATGGCTGCTAAGCAGCTGCTAGCCGAGGAAGCAGCAGATCAAGCTCGCGCTGAGGCCAAGAAAGCCAAGAAGCAACGTCAAAAAGAGAAGAAGCAGCAAGCCCAGATTGTGCTTCATGCACAACAGTCAAGACAGACAGAGCAGTCTTGCTACTATAGCAGACGGGAGAGTCAGCCTGCCCAGCAGGAGGATCATCAGACTCAGAGTGCACAGCAGGAGGAGCCGCATGCTCAGCATGCCCAGCAGGAGGAATCGCAGGCTCAGCATGCCCAGCAGGAGAAGCTGCAGGCTCAGCATGCCCAGCGTGAAGATCCGCAGGCTCAGCATGCCCAGCAGGAAGAGCAGCAGGCTCAGCATACCCAGCAGGAGAAGCCGCTGGCTCAGCATGCTCAGCATGACAATTTGCAGGCTCAGCATGCCCAGCAGGATGAGCAGCTGGCTCAGCATGCCCAGCAGGAAAAGCAGCAGGCTCAGCATGCCAAGAAGGAGGAGCAGCAGGCTCAGCATGCCCAGCAGGAGAAACAGCAGGCTCAGCATGCCAGAAAGGAGGAGCAGCAGGCTCAGCATGCCCAGCATGAGGAGCTGATTGTCAGGCAGGAGGCCAAGCATGCACAGCGACGTGCTCAGCAAACTGAGAATAAGCAAGACTCGCTTGCTAAACAGGATGCAGGGCGGCCCTTGATTAAGCAACAGACTTTGCCATCCCAGCATGCTCAGCAGGCACTGCACAGTCAACAAGCTGCACAATCTGAACAGCCAGTCGGGAGACGGCACACCCAGCAGCAACAGCTTGGCCAGGGGCGTCAACGTGGTCTTGCCTCATCAGAGGAACAGCTGAGTGCTGAGTCAAGGCCACACTGCTTGGAACGCAACAGCCATCACCAGCAGCTTGCCAGTAGGGTCCTGCCTGTAATGGCCACATCAAATGTGGTGTCCCAGACAGCTGAGTCAACAGATGCTGCTGCTCAACCCTCACTGGACCAAAATAGTCAGCTTGCTGGCACAGGCAGATACACAGCAGCGCAGTCAATGGACGACAAGGCGTTATTCAACCTGTTCTGCTGCCCATTGACCAAGGTACCTGCCTTTTGTGCCTGTGCAAGAATGATTGATTGCAATCAGACCTCACCTCTGAGCCGAAAGCTACAATGTCGGGTTGTGTTTCTTGCACAGGCTGCGCTTTCACACAGCATGCACTAAGCTTAGTCACCCTGGCAGTATTTGCTTGCTGACACCAGTACTGCTGCAGATGCACATGTCACAAGTCTCTGCATTGCACGACCACGCCAGAAAATGTCATGGCATGCAGGCTGTCATGCATGATCCTGTGATTGCTGCTGATGGGCACACCTATGAGAGGCACGCCATGGAGCACTGGCTGCTCCAGCATGGCACCTCTCCCATTACTGGGGCTCAGCTGAGCCATCTGAGGCTGGTCCCAAACATCATTGTCAGATCAATCGTCAGGATGCAGCAGCACGGTTGAGGGCTGCATGCTTTGTGCATGGCGCATGCAGCTGTAGCAACCCACGCCATGTTGTCTTGAGATCTGAGGTACACACACGATTAGCATGACATACGCCCTGAATGCTCTTATGTGCACCTGTGGCATCTCTGATTTCGCAAGCATACACAGTTGGACAGTGGTGTCTATCAGGGCAATGTCCTGACAGTTCTTGCTTGATTATGGCTGAGTGCATATCATGCTCTGAAATCATGAGTACCTATACGACATTCTTTTGGTCATTTCGTGTACATCTGTGTGCATGATCATACTGTCATTTGTCACATAACACAATAAATTGCCTCCTAGGCATTGGGCAGATAACATTGCAAATGTGATAAGAGAAGGCTGCTGCATGCTGGACTGACATGGTGGACTGTCTTCAGAAATATTTGCAAAGTACAGATGCATATGATGCAGCTCTACTGATGCTGTGCAGGTGTTGATGAAGACGGTGAAGTCAAAGCTTATACTAGCCTGGCAACATTCAAGGCCATAAAGTCAGCTCTTGTTACGGCTGAATAGTAAGGATTTTTACCCAAGGTGTCTTGGAGTCTGGAGACAATAGCCCAACAGCTATGACCTTGAAATACAAAGATTGAGCCATTGCCCAGCAATGTATCACTTGCCACCTCTCTGCAGAGTCGTGGTGCTGGAGATCTATGCATGCATCCGCATGTATCAGCTTGTTGGTGATATAGCAATTTTGCAACTCATTAGACATCCTGGCTTGGAAGCACAGGTGTATGAGGTGTGCGACAAAACCTAGCTGGTGGGTCGAAAAAGAGCCTAATGTCCCGCTGTTGGTACTTTGGGCCAATCAACGAAGCGTGCTGACCTCTAATGATGCTGTAAAAAGGGCAGTCAAACAAGAAATGTTGCTGATTGTCAACCGCTTGCATTGATCATCGGATTCATACCACTAAGGAAACTCGTTCATTCACTCACCCACTCACTCATTCTTGCATTCTCTCTGTAGAGAGCTTGCCTTCGCCTTGAGACCTCCGCAGATACGAAGCGGATTCACCGTAGAAATCAAAAACTCGTTGACAGCTTGAGACGTATCCAAGTAGCTGGCGGATGTCACCGTACAAACCAACACTCCTACAAGCCTGGCGCTGATCCACTGATCTGTGTTGCTGATCTACACAGCCGTATCCGGTAGAGACAACACCAAGAGCTGCATGAATCAATGCCACTGTATGTATCAAAGCAGTTGGGCGAACATTGCAGTAGGAACTGAGTGTGTCTTGAGCTCACTACCCCCAACACGACACGGTGGAGCCGGCTGTTTATAAGCAGCTTTAGGCGTGTTTCGAAAGCGCTCTCTCGGCGAACCCTCTCCCTTTCACATTTGTGTGAGACCTGCTTCAGCGTTTCATCCAGTATACACAACTCCCAGCACCATGCCGTCCACCGTGGCTGTGATCGTTCAACAGATTCTGGAGGACGTTCACCTCGCACGCAGATATTTAGCTTCCTCC